>Ga0099364_10003019_pt1 | contig 26437 bp, 22 predicted proteins | sample TergutTh196P3_FD_73070 | JGI IMG/M metagenome (GOLD analysis project Ga0099364, IMG submission 73070) | Microcerotermes parvus P3 segment gut microbial communities from Pointe-Noire, Republic of the Congo - Th196 P3 | ecosystem: Host-associated > Arthropoda: Insects > Digestive system > Gut ...
GCCCTGACTAACCTCGAAATCAACGATCTCATAAACCAGGCGCTCGCCGCGCTTGGATAGAAAGGACAGAATTTACTATGGCAAAGCGCTTAGACGACAACGGCCTTTTGTATTTACTCAGCAAGCTGCTGCTCATGTTCGTGCGCATGGAGCCGGGCAAGGGCCTGAGCACCAACGACCTGACGAACGACCTCAAGGCCATGATCCTCGGCCAGTTCAGCGGCTCATGGAATGACCTCGACGACAAGCCCACGAATGTGTCCACGTGGATCAACGACGCGAACTACCAGACCGCGCTGCAAGTGTCGGGGGCGATCTCGACGGCGCTAGCGGCCTCCGGCTTCCAAACCGCCACCCAGGTGGAGGCCCTCATTGACGCGGCGCTGTCCACGCTTGACACCGATATTTTTATCGTGGTGGACACCCTGCCGCTCGCCTCGACCGCGAATCCCAACAAGATTTACCTCGCCCCTTCAGGCGGCCCGGAAGGGAACACGATGGAGGAATGGGTGGCGGTCAATGGGCATTGGGAGAAGTTCGGCTCAGTGGACATTTCCCTCGACGGCTACTTCAATGAGAGCAATCTCGTCCCCATTACCAACGGAGAGATCGATGCGATGATTGCCTCGCTATCGCCGTAAAGAAGGGAGGCGATCCCGATGGCAAAATATCTGAACGAAACCGGGCTTCAAAGGGCGCTGAATGGACTGTGGACAAAAATCCAGACCGCTGTCAACGGAAAACTGAATAAATCTTTCGTAACCGACGCGGGGAAAGATGGCCTTGTGACCGCGCTGCTTGCGGGAGCCACGGCAACCCAAGTAAATATCACAGCTCCGACAATCAATCCGGCGAACGGCGCGGTCAACAACACAAACGGCATTTCTATCATGGGCGCGAGCACATCCGTGGCAGGCGTTATGACGGCGGCGCAGCTGGTACAGCTAAACGCGGCAACGGCTGACATCGCAAATATCAGCCTTATGCCCGGTCCAGCTGGCCCGACAGGCCCGAAGGGCGACACTGGCAGCATTGGCTCCACTGGTCCGACCGGCTCCCAGGGACCAAAAGGCGACACCGGGAATACCGGCGCTACTGGTCAGGCAGGCCCGAAAGGTGACACTGGCAATGCTGGTGTCACCGGCGCGACAGGCTCCCAAGGGCCGCAGGGCAATACCGGCGCGACCGGCGCTGCTGGGACAAAAGGCATTGCCTTCTTCGGCTGGAGTACTGCCGCGAACCTGACCAATATCTCATCCATCTCCGGCATGGCCGTGGGCGACTTCGCGGTGAACACCGGCACGACCACACGCACCATGCTGGGAGTATCAACGGAAATTGGCGGGGTAGTACAATCCACATCGGCAACGGCGGGAACGGCGGCGGGGAGTATTCGGGGTGTTGCTGGCGCAACTGGAGCAACCGGCAACACTGGCGCGACCGGCTCCCAGGGGCCGCAGGGCAATACCGGCGCAACCGGCGCTGCGGGGACCGCAGGCGCAAAAGGCGCGTCGTTTTACGGCTGGAACACCGCCGCGAACCTGACGAACATCTCGTCGATCTCCGGCATGGTGATCGGCGATTATGTCGTCAACACCAGTGCCGCCACGCGCACGATCCTCGGCCTGTCGACGGTGATCGGCGGGGTGGTCCGCTCCACCTCGGCGACGGCGGGGACGGCGGCGGGGAACATCATGGGCTATACCCCGCCTACCACCGGGCCGCTTGCCAACATGACGCTTACCGATGCCATCGCGTATATCAATCAGCTTTTGAATGGTCAGCACAAGGACATCACGCTGGATGTCAATGTAATCAAGGTGCCGTTGAGCTAAGGGAGGGATTTTGTGGCGTACATCGGAAAGACAAACACGACGGACACCCGCCTGTACGAGGCTGTGGAATATGGCGCGTATAGCGACCCGCGCCAGAAATCCCCCCTCGCGACCACCAACGGTGCCCTGCTGGTCAACGGCGGGACAACATCGGCTCCTATGCGGGATTTCAACTTCGCGCTGATCGCGCCGACCTCCGGCTATTTTTATAGCGGCGAAACCGTGACCACCGGCTTCTATGTCGGCGGGACGCAGATCAAGCTGTGCAAGCCCGGCTGCCGACCGCGAACGCAGAAAATCAACGGCAATTACCCGTGGAAAAGCGGCTCGGCAGGCACGGCCTACATCAACCGTTTTACTGACGGCGAAGTGTGGGTTTCCGGCTCTCCCAATACCCGCAGCGGTTCGCAGCTGAGTTATAAGCTGGCAGGCACGGCGCTCCCGCGCGGCATCCGTTACCTGTTCGTTCAGGTGGTCGGCGGCGGTGGCGGCGGCAGTTACCGGGGGCTTGGCGCTTCCACCAGCGGCTGCGGCGGCAGCAGCGCCATTGGCGTTTGCATGATCAAGCTGCCGGAGAACGGCTACGCCACCCTGACGGTCGGCGGCGCGGGCGCAGGCAGCAGTTCCACAATGGGCGACGGCTTCCCCGGTGGCGATTCGAAGATCACCTGCGGCAGCTTTTCTTTCACAGCCGGAGGCGGCAAGCAGGGAACCTATGGAACCTTCGGCGGCGGCGGGGGCGCGGCTGGCACGGTTTCCACCAGCGGCGACAACGCTGACGGTCGGATCATCGTGCAGAGCAACGGCATCGCCGGTTCACAAGGAACTCCCGGTTATTCTGCAAGCGTGAGCTACACGGATTGGGCACCAGAGGGCGGCACGGCAAGCTGGGTGAGCGCGGCGGGCGGCGCTGGAGCCAGCAGCGCTTACGGCAGCGGCAGCCCCGGCGTGATCGGGGATATAATTATGTCCTATTAATATGGAAAGGTGTGCGGAAGATGGTTTTGCATCAGCTGATATTAACAAACAACGAGTGCTTCAAATCCGGCAGGCCCCTTGTGCCGAAGGGCATCATGGTCCACAGCACCGGGGCCAACAACCCAAAACTCAGCCGCTATGTCGGCCCGGATGATGGGCGGCTCGGCAAGAACCCATACAACAACCACTGGAACCAGCCGCGCCCCGAAGGGCGGCAGATATGTATGCATGCCTTCATCGGCAAGCTCGCGGATGGCTCTGTGGCAACCTACCAGACCCTGCCCTGGACGATGCGGGCTTGGCACGGCGCGAAGGGGCCGAAGGGTTCTGTCAACGACACACACCTCGGCTTCGAAATAGCCGAGGACGGGTTGACCGACCCGGTATATTTCCGCAGGGCCTTTGACGAGGCCGTCACCCTGTGCGCCTACCTCTGCGGAATGTTCAAGCTGGACCCCACGAAGGATGGGGTGATCATCGGGCATTACGAGGGTTACGCGCGCGGGATCGCCAGCAACCACGGAGACCCGAGGAACTGGTTCCCCAAACACGGCGAAAACATGGACTCCTTTCGCGCGGCGGTAAGAAAGGCGATGGGCAAGGATTATGTGCCAGCACCATCGAAGCCCGCGCCGGGACCCAAAATGACAGCAGAGCAAAAAGCGTTTATTGATCGCGTTGGCAAGGCAACCAATGCCGGGGGTGGTATTCTCCCCAGCCTGATCATCGCGCAGGCGATCCTCGAATCCGGCTGGGGCAAGTCGGAGCTGGCCCAAAAGGCAAATGCGCTCTTTGGGATCAAGGCCGGAACGGGTTGGCATGGGCGGCGTATTGACAAAAAGACCTCCGAGCATATCGACGGCGAGCAAGTGGAGATCACCGCCGCCTTCCGCGCTTACGACAGCTGGGAGGAATCTATCGCGGATCACGGCGCGCTTTTACGCAGCGCGCGCTACAAGGCCGTGCAGGGTGAGCGCGACTACAAAAAAGCCTGCCGCGCCGTCCATGTGGCGGGTTACGCCACCGGCCCGGACTACGCAAGCAAGCTGATCAAGCTGATTGAGCAGTACCAGTTGACGGCCTGGGACGCGCCGGGCGAAATCACCCACGTGGTCAAACAGGGCGATACCCTGTGGGTGCTGGCGGTGAAGCACCTCGGCAGCGGTCACCGCTGGGTTGAGATACAGCAAGCCAATGGCGGCGTGGACCCCCACAAACTGCGCATCGGCTCCACCCTCAGAATCCCCAACAAGGAGGCGAATAAATGATGTCTGTTCACGATATTATTCTCGCAGTCGCCACGGCGATCACCACGGCAGCCACCGCCTGGCTTGCGGTCCACCGGGCCAACCAGCTGGCGATGTTCCGAATTGAGCGGCTGGAGAAGAAGGTCGACCAGCACAACAACTTCGACCGCCGCGTCGCCGTGCTGGAGGAGGCCATTAAGCATTTAGGGGGCGGTCGCAAATGATCCTCAACATCATATTGGCGGCAGTCACCGGGGCGGCGATCACCGCTCTGGTGGCTGTTCTGTTTGTTCGAAGCAAACCGCAAAAGAAGAAAAAGAAGCCGGAGCACAACCCGCTGGAATTCTCCAAGCGCATCTTCATCGGGCTGGCCGTGCAAGTGGCTGTCGTTGCCGCATTTGTATGCACCGTGGCGTGGCGCACGGAGGATATGTCCGTCACGCAGGCCCTGGTGGACAATGCCTTCGATCTGCTCAAGATCGGCGTGGTGTCATACTTCGGCAAGGCCGCGCTGGAGAACAGAATCAAGCTGGCGCACCTTTTTCCCAAGCTCAAGACTCAGATTATGAATGACAGGGGTGGGGACCCATGACCAATATACAAAAGCGGGAAATTTTGAGTTTGCGGGGACAGGGGCAGGATTACGCTCAAATTGCTGAGGCAGTTGGCCTGCCGAAGAATACAGTCAAGACCTTCTGTTGGCGAAGCAAGCAGGCCGCTGAAGAGATGCCAACCGACCAGTGTCCTCAGTGCGGCAAGGCGCTGGAACAGGTCCCACAACAGAAACCCCGGCGCTTTTGCTGTGACCAGTGCCGCCGCGTCTGGTGGAATGCCAACCGTGACCTTATGAAGCACCGCAGTAGTTGCGTCGCCGTGTGCGGCTACTGCGGTGTAAAATTTGATCACCGGGGAGATACCAAGCGCCGTTACTGCTGCCATTCTCATTATATAGCCGCCAGATTTGGAGGGGAGCCATCATGACCAGAGAACAATTTGACCGCGAGGCGCGCTACGGAACCGCCATGACCGCCGCCCGTTCGATGCATGGTCGGGGCATTATCAACGACCGGGATTACCGAAAAATTGAGACAATTATGAGGGGTAAGTACCAGCCTATTTTCTCCGATTTGACAAGCGAGATTAATGGGCCAAACCCTTGACTTATAAGACTTTCAGAGGTAACATGGACGATGAAAGGAGGGCAGAACCATGCCTAAAATCACGAAAATCCAAGCCCCCGCACCACCGCCCAGCCTGACGCGCGCCGCCGCGTACTCCCGCGTCTCCGATGGCAAAGACGCGATGCTGCACAGCCTGTCGGCCCAGGTCAGTTACTACAGCGCGCTGATCCAAAGCACTCCCGGCTGGCAGTACATCGGCACCTACGCCGATGCCGCACTGACCGGCACAAAGGAGGACCGGCCCGAGTTCCAACGGTTGCTGAGAGACTGCCGGGCCGGGAAAATCGATGTCGTGCTGACAAAAAGTATCAGCCGTTTCGCACGAAACACCGTCACGCTGTTGGAAACCGTGCGGGAACTCAAAAGTCTCGGTGTCGACATCTTCTTCCAAGAACAAAATATCCACACAATGTCAGGGGACGGTGAGTTGATGCTCACCGTCCTCGCTTCTTATGCCCAGGCCGAATCGCTGTCCGTCAGCGAGAATTGCAACTGGCGCATCCGTAAGCAGTTTGCCGAGGGCAAGCCCACGCACAGCCGAGCCTACGGCTATCTTCAGGAGGGCGAGACTTTCACCATCATCCCGGAAGAGGCCGCCGTGGTCCGGCAGATTTTCGTCGACTATCTAAGCGGCATGGGCATCCTGGCCATCCAGAAGAAGCTGCTTGAACAGGGCATCAACTTCAGTAAGAATGGGCTGGCGGGGCTGCTGCGCAACGAAAAATATACCGGGGACCTGCGGCTCCAGAAGACTTATACCCAAGACCATCTTTCCAAGCGCAAAGTCAAGAACATCGGCCAGTTGCCGCAATATCTAGTGAGCAACAACCACCCGGCCATCATCGACCGCGCAACCTTCGACGCGGTGAAAGCTGAGATCGCGCGCCGCGCTGCCGCCCACAAACTGGCCCCATTGAATTGGGGCAAATACGAACTGACCGGCAAAATCCGCTGCGGCATATGCGGCGCACCCTTCGGCCACAAGATCGCGGGCTCCGCGCCGAAGTACAAGAAGGCAGTTTGGAGCTGCCACACCTACAATACTATCGGTAAAGCTCACTGTGCTTCCCAGCAGATTCCCGATGATATCCTGCAAGCCAAAGTTGCCGAAGCTGGCGGTATGGAGGGGCTTATGGAAATTTTGGTGCCCGGCCACTTTCAGCTGATATTTGCCTATGAAGATGGGCGGCGGGTGGACCTCACATGGCGACACCCCTCGCGGCGGGATAGCTGGACCCCGGAGATGAAAGACGAAGCAAGGAGGCGAAATTTAAAATGATAGCAGAAAGAACTGTCACGAAAATCCCGCCGACCATCACGCCAATTACACAGACGCTGCAGAGGAAAGCAAAACGCAACACGGCAGGATATGGGCGTGTCAGCACCGACGAGGACGAGCAGCTGAATTCCTATCAGGCTCAAATCGACTACTACACCCGGATGATTCAGGAGAACCCCGATTGGAACTTTTGCGGTGTCTACGCCGACGAGGGCATCTCCGGCACTAGGACCAAAGGCCGCGAGCAGTTCAACCGCATGATAGAGGATGCCATCGCCGGGAAGCTGGACCTTATCATTACGAAATCAGTCTCGAGGTTCGCGCGGAACACGGTCGACAGCCTCCAAACCATCCGCAAACTCAAGGAAGCCGGTTGCGAGGTCTATTTTGAGAAAGAAAATATTTGGACCTTTGACGGCAAGGGCGAACTGCTGCTGACCATTATGAGCAGCCTGGCGCAAGAAGAATCGAGGTCTCTGAGCGAGAACATCACATGGGGGCAGCGGCGGCGCTTCGAAGCCGGAAAAGTCACCATGCCCTACAAGCGCTTCCTGGGCTACGAGAAGGGCGCGGACGGTCTGCCGCAGATCGTGGAAGCAGAGGCAAAAACTGTGCGGCTCATCTTCGCGCTGTACCTACAGGGCCGCCCGGAGGGGGCCATCGCCAAGCTGCTGACAGCCAAAGGCGTCCTTACGCCGGGCGGCAAAGCAATCTGGCAGGACAGCACGGTCCGCTCCATCCTTCAAAACGAAAAATACGCCGGAAACGCGACGCTTCAAAAGACTTTTTGTGCTGATTTCTTGGAGAAGCGCATGGTCAAAAACGAAGGCCAGCTCCCGAAATTTTATGTTGAGAACTCGCATCCCGGCATTGTCACGGCAGAGGAGTTCGACCTTGTGCAGGCCGAGATGCGACGGCGCAAGGCGGCCCCGGTCCGGCAGTCCAGCGTTCACTGCTTTTCCGCGAAAATCTTCTGCGCAGAATGCTCCGGCGCGTATGGCTCGAAGGTCTGGCACAGCACCTCGCCGCACCGAAAAGTCGTGTGGCAGTGCAACAAAAAATACAAAGACCAAACCCGCTGCCAAACCCCGCACCTCGATGAAGAGCGCATAAAAACCTTGTACATCAAGGCGTTCAACTTGATATACTCCGACCGCGCGCAGCTGGCCGAGGACTACGAAATCTTCCTCGACGAGCTGGCCGATGCATCCGACCTCTACCGGCAGGAGGCCGCCCTCGCGGAGGAGTGCGACGGGCTCGCGGCGCTGGCGGCGAAGACCATCGACGAGAACGCCCGGACCGCCCAGGATCAGGATGCCTTTTGGGAGCGCTACAACGGCCTGGTCGCCCGACACGAAGCCGCGCAGGAAAAGCTGACCGCCATTGCAGACGAACGCATGGACCGCAAAGCCAAGCGCGATGCGATCCTGCGTTTCCTCGCCGATTTGGAGCAGGCCGGTCCACTCGCGGAATTTAACGAGGCGCTGTGGCATGCCACGGTCGAGAGCGTAACCATTGGGCAGCGCGAGGCAACCTTCAAGTGGAGAGAGTGCTCGGAAACCACAATCCCTTTGAGATAGCGAAAAACAGGCGGAAAAGTTCGTGCTTTGCCGCCTGTTTTTCTCTCATTTTTTATACCCCTGAGCGATACCCCCTTTCGCTTCAGGGGTATGAAAACACTAGACCGCTTGATATACAAGGCTTAGAGCATTGTATTAATCAAGCGGTCTTGTTATGGAGGCGCCACCCAGACTCGAACTGGGGATAAAGGTTTTGCAGACCTCTGCCTTACCACTTGGCTATGGCGCCGGACAGGGGAGGGGACGGGGAATCTCCGGAGATGGAATCAGGAATCAGGAGGATCAACTTCCCAATTCCCAATGCGTACTGGAGCGGATGACGAGGCTCGAACTCGCTACCTCCACCTTGGCAAGGTGGCGCTCTACCAGATGAGCTACATCCGCAGATTTGGGGCCAGACCTTAAACGGCAGGAATCAGGCCGTGATATGCCTGACTCCCGCGCCCTTCTTCCTGTTCCTGTCTGGTGCCTCCGGCCGGAATCGAACCAGCGACACGCGGATTTTCAGTCCGCTGCTCTACCAACTGAGCTACAGAGGCGTATTCAGGGATCCGGATGGGGCTCAGGATGCGGGCTTTTTTGCTCCGCGCCCTGATTTCCCCACTCCCGCGTTGGCGACCCGGAACGGGCTCGAACCGTCGACCTCCAGCGTGACAGGCTGGCGTTCTAACCAACTGAACTACCGGGCCATAAAGAAAATGCCTGGTGGGAACAACAGGGCTCGAACCTGTGACCCCCTGCTTGTAAGGCAGGTGCTCTCCCAGCTGAGCTATGCTCCCCTGCGGCCAAATGACGACTGCAATATGATACCGTATTTCAGAGCGTTTGTCAAGGGTTTTTCCGGAGTTTAACCGAAATTTTTTCACGAATTTTTTTCGCGGGCCCGCTGCGCGGGCAATAATAATCCTTGATTTTCTTTCAGGAAGCGTGTATAATGCAAGTCGGAGAATCATATCAACTGGAGGAGATGCAGCTATGGCGCTTACATCCGTGAAGACAGCCGCCCCCGGCAAGGCAAGGCTCAACTACCCCAAGACGATCCTCACCGGCTTCGGCTTTTTGGGGACCACCGTCGCCTGGACGATCTATGACCCCTACATCACTAAGATTCTGGACCGGCTTCTCAGCGCCTCGCCTGTCGTGGCCGCCTGGAGCGAAAGGCTGGCGGGCTCCAGTCTTTTGGAGCGTTTCATCGCCTCCCAGGGGGAAAGCGCCTTCGCGGCGGGGCGCTTTACGCTGGTGCCGCTGTTCATTGGCATCATCATGACCTTCGACAACATATTTGGCGTGGTCTTCCAGCCGCTGTTCGGCAAGCTTTCAGACGGCTGCCATTCCCGCTGGGGGAAGCGGCGCCCCTTCATTTTCTTCGGCGCGCCGATATCGGCTCTGCTGTTTGTGTTGATTCCGCTGATGAGCACCCTGCCCGCGCTGATGGTGACGATTATTTTGTTTGTATTTGTAATGTCTCTGTGGCGCGCGCCGGTGGTGGCGCTCATGCCGGACCTCACCCCGCCGGAGCTGCGCAGCGAGGGCAACGCTGTCATCAATCTCATGGGCGGCGTCGGCGGCGCGCTCGCCATGGCGGCGGGCACCGTGGTCACGGTGATCCATCTGGCCATCACGGGTATGACCAAGGAAAGCCCCGGCTACGATGAGTTCAGCACCTTCCCGGCGGTGTTTGCCGTGGGAGCGGCGCTGATGCTTGTGGGTATGCTGGTGCTGCTGTTTTTCGTCAAGGAAAAGGACAGCCGCCTGCTCAGCGCGGACCTGCTTGCCGCCCGGGACGACGCGGCCCGCAAAGCGGCCGAAAAGGAGGCCCGCCTGGCCGAAAAAGCCGAGCGCAAGTCCCTCAAGCTCAGCAAAGCGGAACGCGGAAGCCTTTTCGCCATGCTGGGGGGGCTGTTCTTCCTGTTTTGCAGCGTCAATGCCGTAACGACCTTTTTCTCGCTGTTTGCCCAGGAAATCCTTCACAAGGACACCGCGCAGGCCACGCTTCTTATGATGGTGCTTACGGCGGGCTCCATGCTGGCGGCGATCCCCGCGGGGCTGCTGGGCAAAAAGATAGGCCGCAAAAAGACCATTGTTCTGGGCTTTGTCTGCTTTCTGGGGGCCTTCGCCGTGTTCTTCGGCGTGTTCCTGGCGCTGTGCGCTTCCCAGGATCTGGGCGTGAGCTCTTACGTGTCGCTCAACAGCGCCGATCCGGGGCATCCCGCCATACTCAAGATTCTTTCCACGCTGGATATTCTGATTCTGCCGGTGATCTTCATCGCGGGCGTTTCCAACATGCTTATCACAGTGAACACCCTGCCGCTGGTGCTGGAGATCGGGGGGCTGAAGAAGGTGGGCACCTTCACGGGCTACTACTACACCGCGACCTTCTCGGCGCAGGTCGCCTCGCCCATCGCCTACGGCTTCTTCCGCATGTTCAGCGGCACCTATCTCTCGCTGTTTTATTACGCCCCCGTGGCCCTGTTGATTTCGCTGATTCTCATCCTCTTTGTCAGGCATGGGGAGGCGATTCCCCAGGAGGTGATACGGGAGGCGGAGGAAGCGGCTGGGTAAATGGTAGATTTCGAGCCGCCTCCAGGATCAAATACGCCGGAACGCACATCAGCGCGAAGACGAAAACGATCCAGTTGCGATAGACGAGGTGTGTGTGCATAAACGTGTGCTGCCCCAGCGCGGCCATCCAAACGAAGGGGATTAAGAGGGTCGGCAGCAGCGGCATAACCCGGAAAATTTTGCCGCGCGCGGTCTTGCTGAGCAGGCAGACGGCCAGGCACGCGGCGCACAAGACCGCGAGAAAGAGAATCATTTCTTTCAAATTGAGAAAGGTAAGAAAAGAAGTCTTAACGGCCTCGAAACGGTTGAAGCTTTCGAAACCGGCCCAGGTTTCCGTTAAAAGGCCGTCTGGATCATATCCAACTTCGGCTGTCGCGCTGAGACCGGCACGAAAGAAAATCGCGCTGAAGGCGTTGCGGAGCACATTATGGCGCAAAATAGCGCTCGAAATGACCCATTTGCTCAGCCACAGCGACACATAGCCTGCCCCCCAGACAATGGAGGGCACGGCGATGCCCAACATTTTTTTGGCGGATTGCCGGATGCCCGTATCTTCGTTTATTTGCAGCAGCGACACGAGAATCAATGGAATACCCAGCGTTATAACAGGCGCTGTAAGCAAGTCCACGAAGCTGGTGAAGGCGCCGACGATAAAAAAGAAGTAGAGCAATCTGGAACGAAACCATTTCTTATCATGAAACAAGAGCAGGACAATGGATGCGGAAAACGCAACCAGGTAAACGCTTGAGAATTGCGCGGACAAAGGCACCAGCAAAAAACCTGTCAGTGCCAGCGCAACGCTGAAGCAAACCGCGTATATCAGATGCATTTTTTTTGCGACAAGTGAAATGAACAGACTGAGCAGAACAAAATGGACCAAAACGCTGACGCCGCGCAGCGCTCCGAGCGGGCCCAAAACCAACAACGGCCGCAGATATATTTGATATCCGTGCCAATACCGCGCGTATTGGGGCACCTGCCCGGCCTGGAGCGGTGAAGTGCCCGGCTCCCGCAAGGCGACGCGCAGCATGATCTTATCGGTAAAATGATCCATATAAGAACCGTTGCGATTGACGAACATCAGCGGAAAATCGCCCGCGTCTTCCAGCAAATCAAGCGACATTTCGACATTTTTCTCAATCCATCGATCGGGGATGGCGTAGGCGCATGTCATAAGCGCGGTGAAAAGTGCCGTCAGAGCAAGCGCCAGCAGCAGCCATTTGCCCGCCGCGCGCAAAAAAACCTTTAGCTTTGCCATCGTATTCTCCTTTGAATAGCAAGAATATCAAATAATCTGTGCTGAAAACTATGTTTTACACGTTTTGGGCAAGTCAAATCCGCTCATACACCGCGTGCGTCAATTCCGCGTCCTCCCGCAGCGCGTATTCCTCGCGCAGAAAGCGCCCGAACGCCGGCTCGTCTTCCAGCAGCGCAAAGAAGCGCTCCATCTGGCCTTCGCCGAACAGGATAAGCTTCGGTGGATTCGCGTAACAATCCGCCGCGATGATGTTGGCGTTTTCTTTTGCTTTCTCAGCCGTAAAATTGCCGTCCCCCCAAAAATAGAGATGCTTCGATGCCGACAGCCGCTGTGAGCGGTAGTGCAGCGAGCTGCCGCCCAAGCCTCCAAACACCTGTATGCAGTCATTCGGCTCGGTGTTTGCCCAAACGAATTCCACAGCCAGGTCGGGCTTGGGATGAAGGGCGGACTGCAGGTTGGACATGGCATCAAGCGAAATACGATGCAGGCCGCCCATTGACCCGAACAGCACAACCGCGCACAGGACCAGAACGGTTGGCGCCTCCTTTTTCAGTGAACGGCGGAGAAGGCCGTGCAGCGTGTGCAGCAGCCACGCCGCCGGGATGATCAGGATTGGCACGAAAGGCATGAAATAGTGCATCTGGTCAAAGCCCATCAATCCGCTGGCCGCGAAATTGAGCGGCAGCCCAACGGCGCAGATCCACAGCATCGCTTTTAATCCGGAATCTTTGAAGCTCTTGCGCTTTAACCCCAGCGCGAAGCGGATGAGAAACACCAGCGCCAGAAACGGCGCGCCGGAGGGTACCGAACGAAACACCATACTGGCTGCCGCTTTGAAAATCTGAACCGCTCCCGGACGCGCAAAATCGCCCATGATATTCAGATAGGCCGTGAAAAGGCATTCCCGCCAGGCGTTGTTGGCGATCAGATACACCGCGAAGGGCAGCACGAATAGGACGACCCCCGCCAGGGCCAGCCCCGCCGTGCGCAGCAGGATGTTCCATTTTTTATCGCGGATGAGCAGGACCGCGCCCACCGCGATCATGGCGAGAAAGAAGGCGCAGATGTTTGCCCGCAGCAAAAATACCGCCGCGAAGCACATGCCCACAACAATCACCTCAGGCGCCTTTAAGCGATATTGCTGAAAAAAGAATTTTGCCGTAAAATAAAGCGCGGCGCAGATAAACGGCAGGGCGTATTCCTCCGAAAGGTTACCGTGCTCCAGCGTGAACGCCAGCAGCAGCAGGGGAAAGCCTGCCGCCATCGCGGAAACCCAGCGGCTGCCTTTTGTAACCAGCAGGGCGGTTCGATAAGCGAAAAAAGCCGTGACGCAAAGACTCAAAAGCTCCAGCAAATAGATGCCGTGCCAATAATGAACAGAGATTCCGGCCAGCTGAATAACATAGAGCAGCGGCCCCTTGTTCTCCCAGACCTCCGTATAGAGAACGCGTCCGTTCCGCATCGCGAGACCTACCGAGGCAAAAATGCCGGCGTCGTACCCATAGTCGCCCCGATAGAAAGGGCCGAACAGCGTAGTGAGCGAGATCAATAGAACGAGCCCGAACAGAACCAGCAGAGGGAGGGCGTGCGCCCGCCACGCGCGCTCCGGGCTTGCGGGCAGAGGAATGGCGCTTTGTTTTTTTTGTGACATAGCTTTCGTCTCCTTTGCTTGGCTTACTTCAGTCCGCGCAGCTTCAGCGCGCCGATGAGGCTGCGCGTCATGGTCTTGAGCACGCGCATTTTGCTGGCGCCCTTTTTGTTGTCGTAGCGCAGGCAAAAGCCCACCTCGCCGAAGGCCGCGCCCACCAGATACAGCCGGTAGAGCAGCTCCATCATGCAGGCGAAGCTTTTGTCCACAACAGGCGCCGCCCCGAAGCGCGCCACCAGCTTTTCGATGATCTCATAGGTATAAAGCCGGTAGCCGCAGGTGTAATCCTCCACCTCCGGCACGCGGAGCAGGAGCTTATAATAGAGCCGCGCCATGTCGCTGAGGAATTCCCGGTGGGAAGCCACGCCCTCAATGCTGGAATCCGCGCAGTAGCGGGAGGCGGTCACACAGTCCCTTCCGGCCTGGAGCTTGTCCAGCATGGCGAAGATATACTTGGGGTCGTGGGTGTTGTCTCCATCCATCAGCGCCATCAAATCGCCTTTTTGGCCCAGGGCGAGAAACCGGGAGATCGAGGTATTCAGCCCGCCCCGCAGCCCCCTGTTCACCTCATGGGGAAGCAGGGACACGTTGTCGTATTTTTCCGCCATTTCAAGAATGACGCCGCGGGTGCCGTCCGTGCTGCAATCGTCAATGCCGAAAACGCGCAGCGCGAAGCCCCGCTCCCGCAGCGCGGCGCGGTGGCTGTTCCAGCTTTCAATGAGGCTGGCGATATTCAGCGCTTCATTGTAGCAGGGCAGAAAGACATATAAATCCATGCGATCAATCTCCTTTTGGCTCCGGCGCTTTGATCCAGTATTTGCGAATGAAATACAGCAAAAAAAACGGCGCGGCGATGGACGCGCCCTTGCTGGCTAAAAAGGCGAAGGCGCTGTCCGAGCCGTGAAATATCCATTCGCGGCAGGCGTAGACGATGCCGTTGGCCAGCAGCAGGCCAAACAAAAACGTCAGCAGAAATTTGGCGAAGGTCGCCAGGTTTTTGTTGTTGTAGACCTTGCGCGAGGTTAGGAAATACTGCGTGGCGAAGCCCGTGACCACCCCGGCGGTGTTGGCGGCCACCAGGGGCAGAAGGAGCTCGCCCAGCCGCGAAACGGCCATATCCAGCAGCGTTACGAAGCAGCTGATGATGAAATAGACGCAAAACGCCCGGTGCGTCTTGATCCAACAGATGATTTTCGCGGTCAAACAGGTCACCTCGCGTTAAAAAATTCCAATATCGCGTTACAGATGCGCTCGCTGGCATGCCCGTCCCCATAGGGATTCAGCGCGCGCGACATCTGGAGATAGGCTGCGTTGTCCGTGAGAAGGAGATGCGCGGCTTTTATGATATCCGCGGTGTCCACCCCGGCCACGCGGACGACGCCCGCCTCCACGGCCTCGGGACGCTCCGTCTCTGTGCGCAGCACCAGCACGGGCTTGCCCAGGGCAGGGGCCTCCTCCTGCAGGCCGCCGGAATCCGTCAGAACCAGGTCAATACGCCCCAGGAGGTTGTGCAGATCCTCCACATCCACCGGATCGATCAGGTGAATTCGGGGATGCGCGCCCAGCAGCTCCCGCGCGGGCTCCATGACCGCAGGGTTTTTATGCACCGGGTAGATGATTTGGATATCCGGGAAACGGTTCGCGATTTCCAGCACAGCCCGGAAGATTTGCCGCAGGTGTTTGCCCAGGTTCTCCCGCCGGTGGGCGGTGAGCAGGATCGTACGTCCCGCGCTCAGGTCAATGCCCCGCAGCTGCCCGCTCTTGAAGCGGTAGCCCTCCCGCATCGTGGTGGCAAAGGCGTCGATGACCGTGTTGCCTGTCTGATGCACGTGGGCGGTCACGTTTTCCCGCGCCAGGTTTTGCACGCTGCGCGCTGTAGGGGCGAAATGCAGCGTGGCCAGCCGGGCGGTCAGGCTGCGGTTGGCCTCCTCGGAAAAAGGGGAGTAAAGGTTATGCGTGCGCAGCCCCGCCTCCACATGCCCCACGGGAATCTGCTGATAAAAAGCCGCCAGGGCTGCGGCGAAGCTTGTGGTGGTGTCCCCGTGCACCAGCACGAGGTCGGGCCTGTCCCGCGTTAAAATTTCCGTGAAGCCCGTGATGACATCGGCGGTGATAGAGCTCAGGGTTTGGCCCGGGCGCATGAGGTTGAGGTCGTAGTCGGCGGCGGCGCCGAAAACCGCCATCACCTGGTCGAGCATCTCCCGGTGCTGCGCGGTGAGGACGATTTTTCCCGCAAGGCCCCGCGTGGCGGCGATGCGTTTGGCCAGGGGCAGCATTTTAATGGCCTCCGGCCTGGTGCCAAACACGCTCATAACGCTGACAGGCATACGCGCGTCTCCCCCATTTTATCCTGAGAATTATCTTGAGAATTACCCTGAGAATTATAGCATAGCGCCAAAATATATGCAAGAAATATTTTCGGGGTATTTTCCGGAGCTGATATTCCCTGAAACATCCATAATCTGTAACTTTTTTGTTAACCTCTTTACTTTTCACAGGGAATATGCGATAATGGCACAGGACAATCTTTATTTTCAGAAAGGGGATGAACCTATGGGCGGCATCCAGCATTTTTCCGCGATGTGCATGGAGAAGAACAAAATTGACAGCTCCCTCTATGTGACGCACGATGTGCAGCGCGGCCTGCGCGACAAAGACGGCAACGGCGTTAAGGCCGGCCTCACTAAGATCTCCAACATCGTCTCGTCAAAAATGATCAATGGAGAAAAACAGCCCTGCCTGGGCGAGCTTTATTACAGGGGCATTGATGTCAAGCAGCTCTGCGACGGCTTTTTAAACGAGGCGCGCTACGGCTTTGAGGAGGTTGCCTACCTCCTGCTTTTTGGCGACCTGCCCGCGCCGGCGCAGCTGGAGGGGTTTCAGCAATACCTCGCGCAGGTGCGGCAGCTTCCGCCGCATTTCGTGCGGGACGTGATCATGAAGGCCCCCCGCCGGGATATGATGAATATGCTTTCCCGCAGCGTGCTGACCCTGGGCGCCTACGACAAGCTGGCCGATGACACGACGATCCCCAATGTCCTCAAGCAGTGCCTGCATCTGGTCAGCGTATTCCCGCTGCTGGCGGTCTACGGCTTCCACTGCTATAACCACTACGAGTGCGACGACAGCCTTTACATCCATAAGCCGGATCCCTCGCTTTCCGCAGCGGAAAACACCCTGCGCCTGCTGCGCCCCGACAAAAGCTACAGCGCCCTGGAGGCCAAGATCCTCGATCTGGCGCTGGTGCTGCACATGGAGCACGGCGGCGGCAACAACTCCACCTTTACCACCCACGTGGTGTCCTCCTCCGGCACCGACACCTACTCCGTGGTGGCCTCCGCCCTGGGGAGCCTCAAGGGGCCCAAGCACGGCGGCGCGAATATCAAGGTGGTGCAGATGTTCGAGGACCTCAAGCAGAGCGTGCGCGACCTCAAGGACGAGGAGGAGGTGGGCGCCTATCTGACGGCGCTGCTGGACAAAGAGGCCTTCGACAAAAAGGGCCTCATCTATGGCATGGGCCACGCGGTGTATTCCCTTTCGGACCCCCGCGCGGACCTGTTCAAGATGTTCACCAGGCAGCTGGCCACGGAGAAGGGCCAGTATGACGAGTTCGCGCTCTATGACATGGTGGAGCGTCTGGCCCCGCAGATCATCGGGCAAAAACGGCGGATCTATAAAGGCGTGAGCGCAAATGTGGATTTTTACAGCGGCTTCGTCTACAGAATTTTGAATATTCCACAGGAGCTCTTTACGCCCATCTTTGCCATCGCGCGCATTGTGGGCTGGAGCGCCCACCGCCTGGAGGAGCTCATCAACCAGGACAAGATCATCCGCCCGGCCTACCAGAGCGTCATGGCCAACCGGGATTACACCGCCATCGGCGCGCGCTGAGAATATGCACAGCATCGACGACGTGGAGCGTATTCTGGAAGAAATCGCCGAAGAGCTGCCGGAGGGCTTTTTCCGGCAGCTCAACGGGGGTATCATTTTGCTGGAGGAGGCTAAAATTCACCCGCGGGCCCCGGGGCTTTGCATCATGGGGGAATACAGCCGCAGGCACGACCTGGGACGTTATATTACGATATATTACGGCTCGTTCGCGCGGGTTTACGGCCACGCGCCGGAGGCCTATCTGCGCAAAAAGCTGCGGGAAACGCTGCTGCACGAGTTCACCCATCACCTGGAATCCCTGGCCGGCGAGCGCGGGCTGGAGATACAGGACCGGATTGATTTGGCAAAATATTTAGAGAAAGAGTGATTCGCATGACGCAAAAAATCGCCGCCGCCCTCGTCTGCCTTCTCCACAGCGTTCTCATGCTTATTCCCCCCTACGCGGCGCTGGAGCCCTACGCCCGCGACCAGATCGCGCCCTCAATCGTGCACGTGCCGGCAGCGCTGCTCAGCTATCCCTTTAAGGCGAAAAGCTCTTCGGAGGTCACCCTCGCCAAGGTGAAGGCGGGGGGCTTTATCAAGGGCGTGTGCCACGGGAACGACAACACGGAGCAGATGAAGGGCGCGGGCCTGGGCTGGAACCGCTCGGACATCCCCTTCCCCTTCGACGAAAACGGCGGGGTCCGGCAGGAATATAAAAACTACAAGGAGCGCACGCTGCGGCTGCTGCAGGGCGGGATCAAAACCATGGCCGTGACGCCCTATCCGCGGGAATATCTCAAATATGGCATTGACCCGCGCACGGATACGGAGGGCATCAGAAGCGTCGCGGAATTCCTGATTACGGACCTGAGGGATATCGTAGGCGCTCTGCAGATCACCAACGAGCTGGGTGTGCCGCGCTTCAGCGCCCCCATGGAAAGCGCGCAGGAATGCGTGCGCTTCATCGGGCTCACCATGCAGGCCATGGCCCCCCTCAAGGGCAACGTGCTGGTGGGCTACAACTCCGCCGGGCCGCAGGTGGATCACCACCTGCTGATGAAGCCCTGGCTCCCATACTGCGATTATGTGGGCCTGGACATGTATGTAGGCACCTTTATTGAATTTGCCAACTGGATGTTTCTTTATGACCTGATTCTTGATTTTATCTGGAGCTTCACGGGCAAGCCTGTCATCCTGTGCGAATTTGGCTACATGAGCGAGGGCGCGGCCAAAACCCCCGAGGAAAAGCGGGTCGTGCTCGAACGCTACGGCGTTTCCAGCGAGGCGGAGGCCCGGGAAAACATAGAGGCCTTCGTGGACGCCCTGCCGGCCAAAATGAGGGACCGCGTGAAAAACGAGGCCAGCGACTACGCCAACTACATCTTCAACACCGATTTTCGCAACCACCTCTATGCCGAGCTGCCGGAAAAGGTGGTAATTAAGGGCTATCCGCACACGCCGGAGGGCCAGGCGGGGTTCTATACCGATATCTTTGCCCGGTTCGAAAAGAAGACCTTTCTTGTGGGCGCGTTCATCTATTGCTATTCCGATTCGGCGGAATGCTATTACTGCGGCCAGAGCGACTGCCCGGTGGAAACCCGCTGGGGGCTGGTATACATGGATGGCACGGAAAAGTCCTCTTACTACGCGGTAAAAGAAGCCCTAGAGAAATTTGAATGACGCGGATACGTAAAACGAAGGCGAACGAAATACACCCAAAGAGGTCCGGCCCAGCCGGGCCTCTCGTGTCTGTCCGCAGAGATTCCGTGTGATATTTCTTTTCCTCTATTGACAAGCGCTGAGAAGTTTGATACAATGGCATTGCGGTTTTTTTATTTCCAAAAAACAAATAAAGCAAAGGGGATACTTAAGTGGAAACAAATCAGAAAAAGCTTGCCTCGGTGGAAAATCCGCATCTCAAGCAGTATGACGCCAGCTCTGTCGAGCTGATCCTGCGCAGCGACTTCACCCAGCAAAACGCGGACACCTTCGCCTTTCAGCCCACGCGGATGGATGGGATTGAGGGAGCGATTCCGCCGGGGCCGGACAACTACGCGACCAATTTCATGGGTACGCGCACCACTTACGGCCAGATCAACGCGGAAATTGACCGGACGGCACGCGCGCTGCGGGGCTTCGGCATAGGGAAGGGCGATTTTGTTTCGGTCCTCATGCCCAATGTGAAGGAAATTATCGTTTATACCTACGCCCTCTGGCGTATTGGGGCCGTTGCCTGCCTGATGGACCCGCGCACCAACGCCGAGGGTATTCTGGAGCGGATTAAGCGCGCCGGCTCCCGCCTGTTGATTACGCTGCTGGACGTCAGCGCCGACAAGGTCGACCCGATTATTGACCGGTTGCCCTTTGACACCGTGGTCGTGGTCAGCCCCGGCGATTCCCTGAATCCGAAGGCGACCCTGAAATGCAGGCTGGGCAAAATGCTCTATCAGAAAAAAGAAAAGAGCTTCATGGAGGCCCGCCCGGGCTCAAAATATATCCGGCATCCGGACTTCATCGCGGCCCATAACTTTGAGGGCGATATCCATGTTCCCTATGAAAAAGACATGCCCGCCGCCGTGGTTTATACCAGCGGCACCTCCGCCGACGGCCTGATGAAGGGTGTGCTGCACAGCCACGCCTCCCTGAACGCCGTGGTCTGCTCGCTGTACTGCAATGTGCGCCCGGTCGACTACAAGCTGGGCGACACCTTCGGCGGGTTTCTCCCGTTCTTCTCCTCCTACGGCTTGTTCTGCGGCATGCACATGAGCCTTTGCGCGGGCTTCGAAATCATTCTGATCCCCATCTTCAAGCCCGATGATTTTTCGAAGATTATTCTGCGGGATAAGCCCAACGTTTTCCTGGGCGTTCCGCGCTGGTACGAGGTGCTGGCCCGCAACCCGAAGCTGGCCAAAAAGAGTGATCGGCTTTCGTTTGTTAAAATCCCCATTTCGGGCGGCGACAAGATTTCGCCGACTTCCATGGAGTTGGTCAACCAGGCCCTGCTCCGCAATGGCTGCACGCACGGGCTGCGCATCGGCTACGGCGCCTCGGAATTCGGCGGCTCCCTGAGCATGATGCCCCAATACGATCCAACGCGCGAGGACTTCAACTGGAAGGCCGAGGGCAATGTGGGCTATATTTTGCCCAACAGCAGGGTCTGCGTTATTGATCCCGAGACAAACGAGGAGCTGGAATACGGTGTGGACGGCGAGCTGTGCGTCCATAGCCTGAGCATGATGCAGGAATACCACAACCTGCCCAAGGAGACCGAGGAGATCACCTTTATCGGCCCCGACGGCACGAAATATTACCGCATGGGCGACAAGGGGCACCTGGACGAAAACGGCGTGTTCTACTTCGTGGACCGCTACAAGCGCTCGATGATGCGCCCCGACGGGCACACCGTGCATCCCGCCCCCGCCGAAAACGTGATCATGCAGCATGAGGCGGTGAATATCTGCGCCGTTGTGGGCCTCAAGCAGTTCAACGACTCCACCGGCGTGATTCCCACGGCCTTCGTGGTGCTCAAGGACGAATACGACAGCCCGGAGAAGCAGCGCGAGGTTTTGCTGGAGATCGACCGGCTGTGCCTCAAGCAGCTGCCCGAGCGCGACAAGGCCATCGCCTACAAGGCGGTGAAGGAAGTGCCCTACACGCTCATGGAGAAGATCAATTTCCGCGAGCTGGAAAAGGAGATGTTCGTCCCCGACAATTTCGTGATCGTGGACTTCGCGTTCTTCCCGGAGCTGCGCAAGAAAAAATAAGCCAGGCCGAACAGACACAAAGCCAAAGCCCCGGCGGAGCATGTCGCTCCGCCGGGGCTTGTCGTTTTTTTAGAAGAATCCCAGGGGCTTTCCGAAGAACATAACAATTCCGACAGAAACGAGAATCAGGGCAATGTGCGCCGGAAGACCGGCCTTGAAGAAATCCTTGATAGAGAAATATTTCTCCGGGAAGCACATCATGGGCAGCGGGTCGAAGGGCAGCAGCCAATAAGTAGACACGTTGAAGGCCACCGGGAGGAACAGCATCATGGCCGGCATTTCGGCTTTCGCGGCAAAGGATATCACGGTGGGAACCAGCACGCCCACCAATGCCGGGCAGGAGGGGATCAACAGATGAATCAAGGTAGTGAAGATCGCGATCACGAACACCAGAACGACGGGATGCACATTGGCGAAGCGCATCAGGGTCATGTCCGCGATCCATTGGGAAGCGCCCGTGCTGAGCATCGTCGCGGCGAAGGCTATGGAGGCGCCGGTCATGATGATGACCGTCCAGTCCAGCTTTTGCTTCACGTAATCATAGTCCAGCAGGCGAACCCCGGGGAAGAACAGAATCGCGGCCGCGAAGGCCAGCACGGCCGTGGTTGAAATCTTGTGCAAATAAGGGTTGGTGAACCAGAAAAACAGCATCACAAGCACGATGGCGATGAACTTCCATTCCTGTGTGTTCAGCTTTCCCAGCTTGGCCAGCTCCTCTTTCGAGTCCTCCAGCCCGGCCAGCTTCTTGAACTCCGGCGGAAACACCGTGATGAGAATCAGCCAGAGAACAGGGATGATGAGAAGCACCAGGGGGATGCCCATCAAAGACCATTGGGCAAAGGAAATATCCAGGCCGGTGCCCCGCTTGAGCAAATCCAGGGCCATGATGTTAATGGGGCTCCCCGCCGGTGTGGCGTTGCCCCCCACCATAGCCGCGAAAATAATCCCGATGATGGAGGCTTTGGCAAAATTGCTTTTGCCCTTGATGCAGTCGTTTTTCTTGCACACCGCCAGCACGATGGGGAGAAAGGCGGCGCAGCTTGGCACATTGGAAATGATCATGGAAACAATGCCGGTTCCTGCCATGAAGAGCAACACCATGGCCTTGGGGCTGCCCTTGGAAAGCGCCGTCATCTTCAGGGCCAGGCGCTGGTTCATGCCGCAGCGGTCCATGGCATAGGCCAGCAAAATGGAAACGAACATAAAGAAGATGACATGGGAGGCAAAGTCCTTGATCACCATTGTTTCCGTAATGGGATCGGAGACAAGCAGCCCCGTAATGGGGTCAAGGATAAGCTCGGGCTTCGCAAGCCCCATGGCGCCGATCAGAAAAATAAAGAACACGGAGGAAACGATGATCGGAACCACCTGCGTGGCCCAGGTCAGCACCACGCAGACCATCAGGGCAATCGCCTTCAGCCCCGAAGGGGTCAGGCCCTCCGGGGGCTGAAAGGCCGTGATGATGAAGTACACCGCAATGATTCCAAGAATAATAGCCGCCTGCCGGATGGATACGCCATGCTGGGTCAGTAGGGTCCTGCTTTTCTCTTTTGTCATTTGAACACCACCGTTATTTAATTGAATTTTAACATGCTATAGCGTACTATAGCACATTTTTACGGCGCTGTCCATTGTTTTTTGGATTATTTATTTTTTATTTTTTTTGCGCAAAAATTTATCCAGTGTATTGACATTTTTTATAATATATAGTAGTATAGCATAGAACGGTTTTGTTTGCGGCATTTTCGTTAGTTCAGAAAGGAAAGTGACTTTATGAAGAAGGCAAAACAGGGCGTCAGTTATCTGCTGGCACTGCTCCTGCTCATGAGCATGGTGGCCGTGGGCGGCATCGGCTTCGGCGTTCCCGCCAGCGCGGCAATCGAGAAGAAGGCGGCGCCGGCGGACGTATACTTCCAGGTGCCCGAGCTCATTTACCTCAACCCGACACCGGGCGATAACGGCTTTCAGTATTTCGCCGACAGCAAGACCGATTTCACCAACGGGAACCGCAACAGGGCCACCTATGGCACGCTGAACAACAGCAACGCCAACACAAGCGGCGACCTGTGGTTTTATTGCGAGAACGCCACGCAGGTGAAAATCGAGTGCACCACGCAAGGGGTCACGCCCCATGTCAGCCGCCGGGCCAGCAGGGGCGATGACTGGGATGGCGTCAACATGGATTTCTATTACAATGACCTGGATTCTGTCGCGCTTTCCGGCCTGCCGTACTGGGGGTATCCCGACAGCGGCACGACGCCCGATCTGCTCAATAAAGCGAACCACACCACCGACTATCTTCTGTACCGGCTGTGCCAGTACGGCTCCGCCACCAACAATGGCGCCAGCCTTACGGCGGGGCAGGGTATGCTGATTGAATGGAAGGCCACTTACGTGGTGGATGGCGTGGAATACACAGCCTGCGCGTACTCCTATGTCTATAAGCCGCTGTATATTCCCACGGGCGTGGGCTACAGCGTTTCCCGCGGCGGCAACCAGTATCCCCGGGCAAGCTGGTTTTTCACCCTGGACGGCCTGCATGTGTCCGGCGAGGGCAACCGCACGCTGAACGATTACGGCTCCTCCAGAAGATTTCTCCCCCTGATCGGCGTGGTGGACCATGACACGGGCACGAGGCGCATGGCAAGCGAATTCACCTCCGCGGGGAGCGGCACGGTCACGCTGTACTGGGCCGGGGATTTCAACAACAGCATTAACGGCTCGGGGGATCAGAACTCTGTCGCCAAGGTCGGCACGAAGGTGCCTGCCGGCAACTTCTACAATACAAGCAACCCCTACAACGGAGACCGCCTGGACACGAACAGCCGCGCCAGCGTGCCCGCCTCCAGCGGGGCCGGCGGAACGCTTTATGTCGATACCTCCCGCTACAGCCATTACGGGCAGATTCCGAATCTGTATCTGAGCACCTACATGGTCAGCTCAAACAACTCCACACAGGAGCAGTCCCGCGTTCTCTACAACACAAACACCTCCTGGCTCAATAACGACAGCTGGATCGGCGGGCTGACGGGCTTCAACAATGCCCTCTTCCGCTCCTACGGCAACCAGTGCCAGGTGGACATAAACAACATTGGCTCAGGCGTCGAGGGCTATAACGCCAGCGGCATCAACTGGGCCACGTCCAATGTTTGGTGGCGGGCCAATATTTCCAGGAACAATACCCTCACCACCTACCCGATTCTCAGCGGCGGCAGCCTCAACCCTCTGGTGCTTTGGACCTATTGCTGGTCCTATGCCACCAGCGGCAGCGACCAATACGAATTCGTGAGCCGGTTCACCCCGAATGTGATATCCTACGATAAAAGCCCCCTGCGCGCCAAGGTGCGGGAGGTTCTTCTGGATTACAAGAGCATGAAGAAGGACCACTACCAGAACGCCGACCAGACCGCGCCCAACGCCAACACCTATTGGAACAACTACTGGAACGCCTGGCTGCAGCTGTGCTCCGCGCTTGACCGGCCCGACTACAGCATGGGCGGCGGCGGGGTCGATGGCGTAATTGACGCCTTTGACGCGGCCAGAGACGCCCTGATCCCCATCGACCAAACCCTGGAGGACGGCGTGCCTCCCTGCGAAACCGTGGCGCAGTTCAATGTGCCCGAGCTCATCTATCTTGCGGCGGCGGACGCGCCGGGCGCTTTCCGGTACTATGTCAACCATACGTTTTCCGGCGGCTATGACACCGCCGCCCGTGTGACCAGCGGCAAAATTCATTTTTATGCCGGCGGCGGCATAACGGCGAACAATCCTCAAATCCGCTACAGCGTTTCCGGCGGCGGCTCGCCCAGCATCACCATCGCGGGCAGTCCCACGGCGCCCGGCACATGGGTCGGCATCACGAACGCGGACAATGCCGTTTCGGCCTCCATAACGGCCGGCAACCTAAACATCGCCCAGGGCGCCGGCGAATATATCTATTGGGACCTCCGCTATCAAAACGGCGATGGCGTCTGGATGTATTCCCACGCGGTGACCTATGTCTATGCCATTCCGCTGCAGACCGGCGGCATGGAAACGGGCTGGGATACCTCCGGCGACGGCGCTTTCTACTACGCCTGGATGAGTGGCGTGCATCTTTATGAGGGCGGAAACAGCCGCTCAAAATTCATCGCGGGCTCCAGCATTACGGAGCGCTTCAGCACGAACGCCGCGGATCAGAAAGCCTCCAACCCCATCTGGCTGGTGGAAAACAATCTGGTTACGCCGCAGCCCGCCCAGTATGGCAGCTATACCCCAACGCGCACCTGGCACAGCAACGCCGGCCAGATTCCGGAAAACAACAACTGGACCGGCTTCCAGCAATACGGCAACAGAGTCGTTTCGGAATATTTCCCGGCGGATTCCCCCGGGGGCGTTTACCGGACCATTACGGACCCCTGGCATGTAAGAGACGGCGTAACCGAGATGCTCTACTACATCGCGGGCAACAATATAAACAACCTTTCCACCATGACGATGTTTATCGACAAGGCCTACAGCGGCCAAAACTGGAACCTGATGCCCTATTTCATGGGCGGCGTCATGTGTCTCTATCAATACAATTGCGCGACCAGAAGAGCTGTAAACATGGCGCAGGGCGTTGACGCGGGCGTCTACTACAGAAAAGCGACCGCGGCGATTCTCCGGCTGCCCCTGCGCTCGGGCGGAGGCAACGCGTCGGCGGGGGACTACTATAACGAGAACTTCCAGAATTCCGACATTGATTTATCCGGCGACGGCTACGCCTGGCTGGACCGCTGGACCGGAACCATCCCCGCCACCAGCAACACCATTGTTATCGCCTCGCATATTTTTTCGGGCAATGCCGCAAGAGACGGCTTCTGGAACTACAGGTTCCGTTATATCATCGTTGACAAAACGGAGCTGCGCCTCAACTATATCAACAACATCCGCATTTTTTTGGCGGAGGATCTGTGCAATACCGAAAAGGTGGCGGAACACGTCAGCCGCCTGAACACAGCGGGAAAAACCTTGACTCAATTGAATTATTCCAGCTCGCAGGCAAACGACATGAGCGGCGTCGAAGCGGAAATTTCCGCCCAGACGCTAATCATGGAAAAGCCTTCCGCCCCCGTGGCGATGACCAAGCTGGGCACCACAGGCACCCTCACAGTCCACCACATCTGCAACACATGCGCGGAATCGGGGGAGGCGCTGTCTGCGGCGTACATCAGCACGACGGATGGGAACAACTACGTTGGGGGGACGACG
>Ga0099364_10003020_pt1 | contig 26430 bp, 20 predicted proteins | sample TergutTh196P3_FD_73070 | JGI IMG/M metagenome (GOLD analysis project Ga0099364, IMG submission 73070) | Microcerotermes parvus P3 segment gut microbial communities from Pointe-Noire, Republic of the Congo - Th196 P3 | ecosystem: Host-associated > Arthropoda: Insects > Digestive system > Gut ...
AGGGGCAACCGAATACGAAGGCTGCCTCGTGTTGAAAATCACGTCCCCTTCGATATTAACGCCCGTATGCTGCCAGGCTGCGGCGTTCATTTTGGCGTCTATCACACCGCGCGCGCTGTCCAGATTCATTTCATACACGACATTCCATCCGGCAAATGACGTAAACGCCTCGAATGTCAGCGTTCCCGGCCCGTCGGTTGTGCCGCGGACCTCGATCATCATTCCGGGGTCGGCCCCCTTCATACGGTTGAATCTCGCGCGCGCGTCCTCGTATTCGCGCCTTGCCTCCTCATAATCATGAGTGGCCTTGTCGATGCTCATGTTTACGTCCACAAGCTCCGACTCGTACTCAATCCTCGATTTGTAAGCGTTTTGGGCGTATTTTATCAGGCCGTCTCCGTCAAACCCCGGTTCCCTGTCGTAAGGAACCTGCTGAAAGGGGGACGCCAAAAACCGGATCGCGCCTTCCAACGCTGATTTCCGCCCGTTCAACAGGGAAAGCGCTTTGCTCGCATCATCCACCCTTGCCTCGTATGGCTTTAGTTCCTCCGGCGCCGCATCGGGAACGGCAACGCGCTCGACTCTGATCGAAGAGAGGCGTTCGAGGGTGAGGCATCTGACGCTGTTTTCGTCAAAAGCGCCGGGTATCGCAAACTCGAATTGCCCGTCGGACTCGACTTCGTAAGTGAATCTAGCGCCGAACGGGTAGAAATTCACAGCCTTTACCGCCGCCGCGGCATCGGCCGGCAACGCGGCAAGCGCAGCGAACAGACAGGACGCTAACAGGACTGACAATGTTGGAACTAAAAATTTTCGTTTCACGGTTAAACCTCCTTTATTACGCTCTTGCGGATGCGTTATGACGAAAGTGTAAAATGATCCTCATGAGATATGAACACGCTTCCGATTATAACATCTGTGACGTTGCCGATGCGCGGTCGTTGTACGTCCACGTCCCGTTCTGCAAGGCAAAGTGCCCTTACTGCGAATTCGCGAGCGTTCCGTTGAACTTTTCGGGCAAATCCGGCGAACAAGGCGGCGACGCGGAACGCTGCATCGACGCGATCGGACGGGAACTGGCGGCGCGGATCCGCGGCGTTCATACGCTCGACACGCTGTACATCGGAGGAGGAACGCCGTCGGTTCTGCCGGCAGACGCGTGGGAAAAACTGCTCGGCCTGCTCGGAAGTTTTCTTAAGTTTGCACCCGGCGCGGAGATCACAGTCGAGGCAAACCCCGACTCGCTCGAAAAAAACCGGACCGAGTTATGGAAGGACTGGGGCGTCAACAGAGTCAGCGTGGGGGTGCAGAGCCTGAATGACGACAGACTCGGCTTCCTCGGAAGGGTCCACGATTCGCCGCAGGCCGCCCGAGCGGTCGAATTGTGCCTTGATGCTGGGTTCTCAGTTTCACTCGACATGATGTTCGGGCTGCCGGGTGAAACTCTACGCGATTGGATGGTTGATTTGCGGAACGCGATAGAGCTGGGAACACATCATATATCCCTGTACCAACTCTCGATCGAGAGCGGCACGCCTTTCGCGGAGAAAAATTTCAGCCTGCCGGAAGGCTACGCGCAGTACAGATATGCGCAGTGGCGGCTTGCGCGGGCAGGTTACGCGCAATACGAGGTCGCGAACTTCTCCCGCCCCGGACGGGAGAGCAGGCACAACTTGAACTACTGGACCGGAGGCCCTTACATCGGAATTGGCCCCTCCGCCTGGAGCTATCTGGAAGGAGTGAGGTTCCGCAACGCCGCCGCGCTGAATGAGTATTGCCGTTTGACGGAGTCCGGCTCCCCTGTCGTTTTCAGCGAAATGATAAAGGGAGAGACCGCCGCGCGCGAGGCAGCCGTACTCGCTCTCCGAACCGCAGGCGGCATAGACTGGGCCCGTTTTGTGATAAGATACGGAAACGCCGTTACCAAGAAAATAAAAAAAGAACTGCGGCAATTTACGGAGGACGTCGTTCAAAACGGCGAGGATTTCACCAGGCTCACGGCAAAGGGTTTCAGAGTCGGCAACGCTGTTTGGCGCGAGATAATCTAGCGTCTGCCTCGCGCGAAGCGTCGATAATAATCCGAGGGAGAGTGATTGGAATGACTACTAAGCAAGTTGCGCTTTTTTTTGATCAATGGATTCGAGGAGACATATAACAGTCCTGATGTACAAAAAGCATTTGAAATCATAGACGGCATTGTTCAGCAGTTCGAATTTCAGAACACGGCGAAATAGGGAGAACATCATGGGCCTACGATTAAGGAAAAGTGTAAATTTAGGATATGTTTTCCGGGTAAATTTTAGCAAAACCGGGATTGGTTACAGTTGGGGCGTACCGGGCGCAAGGCTCACAAAAACCGCTACTGGGCGTAACCGTGCAACTCTATCAATTCCCGGTACCGGCATATCATATGTTAAGGAAAGCGGCGATAACAGAAAACGCGCAAATGCTTCGTCACGATCTGCGCCTTCCACAAAAAAACTCCCTCAACCCTCTGACAGTACAAACCGCCGCGTACCAGCCGAAACGATAGAAAACGCTGACGTCAACTCGTTTATCCCGACCGAATATCAAGATTTTCTTAATTTTATTAACCGTTTCAATGTTCTAGACAAGGCGACAAATATATATCTTTTGCTCATTGGCTTAACTATTTTTTCACTCGTTATCTATACGCCGATTGGGATATTATTACTTGTTTTAACCTGTTTATGTATCTGCGTGCGGGTGGCGGCATATAAAAAATACAGGATAAATGCTTATTACGACCTAGACGAATACGGTGAAAACCGGGTCGAGTTGATAAATTTATTAGTTAAAATACTCCAAGACAATGAGAAAATATGGCAATTGAACGACTTATACAACGAAGACGTTAAAAACCGTTCGGGTGTGTCTCAATCCGTTAATAGAACTCTTGTGGACATAAAAGAAAGCCAGCCTCGCTTTCTGCGGTGTAACGTACCTTGTTATTACGCCAAATTAAAAAATGAAACTATATACATCCTGCCGGAAAAATTGCTAATTGAAAAAAACATGCGTTTCGGTGCGTTGGAGTGGAAGGATATGAAGATTAATTTAGGGGCAGTCACATTTGTTGAAGATGCAGCGCCAAGCGATGCGGAAATAATCGGGGAAACATGGCGGTATGTAAATAAAAACGGTACTCCCGATAAGCGCTACAAGGACAACTTCAAGCGGTATCGATGCAAGTATGGCGTGCTAACATTTACATCCGAGCAAGGATTTAACACAGTTCTTTACCTTTCAAACAAAAAGAAAGCGGAAGAATTTACCAGCAAACTTTTAACCTACGTCTCAAAAGAATTAAAGGACAATGAGTGACACACATAAGTCATCTACTGGCGGTTTCTGACATCGTTAAGGGTATAAATATATTAAAATTCGGGAGGAACAAAAAATGACATACAAAGGCTCAACAGACCAACCAGCGAGGGTAGATGAGTTTAGGATTGGCAACTACATATCGGGGCTATGCGAGTTCATTACAAATTGCGAAACCCCTATGACAATCGCCATACAAGGTGATTGGGGAAGCGGCAAGACTTCGGTAATGGAAATGGTAAAGGATATTATCGATAAAAATGCTGTCCATTGTGTATGGTTCAATACGTGGCAATTTTCACAGTTCAATACGGCCGACACTCTTTCGCTATCATTGATTGACGCGTTAATTGAGGGCTTGGGTATTGGCGACGGAGAACAAATTGAAGAAATGCGAGGCGGGATCAATCGGCTTGGCTCAATTATGGGCAATTTGGGAAAAAGAGCATTGATCATTGGTTCTGATGTTTTATTGGGCAGTAGCACGACGGAAGAAATTAAAAATAAATTGGAAAAACTTGAAAGCGACAATGCTGAAAAAAATCTTAATCAAACTATAGCGACACTAAAAGAGCGGTTTCAAGCGTGTGTGAACGCGGCTGTTGATAAGAAAGAAGAGATGGACAGGATTTTAGTGTTCATAGATGATTTGGACAGACTGGAACCGCTCCGCGCAGTAGAGTTGCTGGAGGTATTAAAAATATTCCTTGATTGTGAAAAATGCGTGTTTGTACTTGCCCTTGATTATAATGTCGTTGTCAGCGGAGTAAGACGCAAATACGGTCCTGGCTTAGATAAGAACAAAGGCAGGAGTTTTTTTGACAAGATTATACAGGTTCCTTTTAAAATGCCGGTTGCGCAGTATGATATATCCAATTTTGTCAAAAAGACGCTGGATGATGTAGCTGGCATAAAATGCGATGATAACGAGACTAAAAACTTCGTGTCTCTTATAAACAACTCCATCGGCAGTAATCCCCGGAGCATGAAGCGGTTATTTAACTCGTTCTTATTATTGCTTAAAGTTGTGGACAAAAACCTGCTCGATGATAACGGCAAAAAGGCTCTTTTCGCGATATTATGTATGCAGCAGCGATTTGAAAGCCTGTACAACTACATTGTGATTAACAGGGACAGTATTGGCTCTAAATTTTTCAGTCGGTTGGTTTCCGAAGACATCGAGTCTCTATTAACGAAGGACGGCTTTGAATTTAAGAATGGTGAAACCGACGAAATACAAGAATTTATTAAATGCTTTAACAGGACGATTACACTTGGGACGAGTGAAGACAGTATCAGTGCGGAGGACTGGGACAGAGTAAAAAGATTATTAAGATGTTCTTCCGTTACCGCTACGGAAACAAAAGCGCCAAGTATAAAAAAGCGCCCCACATTCATATACGATGGCGATACGTACATTGCTCAGGGCGCAAATAAAATGAATTTAAGTAATCTTGCCTTGAGATTGATTACCGACTACGCGAAAGAAACCGATAAGACCGCCGAGGATTTAATGAACATGATTAACAAGCAGATTCCTTGTTATACCACCGTTTTAAAAAAGGCTGGTTTAGGCCAGATTGCCGACCAATCAAACCCTGTAATTAGACGAAAGGGGCTTCTGGATTTTCATTTTGCCGGCAAAGATGAAATAGTCCGGTTGGGTGATAAAAAACTGCTTGTATCAAAAGGCTGGGGCGCTCCTGAAATCAAACAGCTGATTGATATATTGGAATACGGCGATAGGGTAGAATGATCTCTAACTTTACGTAAAACAGAGTATCCGGCGGCGATAACGGGAAGTGACGCCGCCGGGTCTAGGATAACTTCAATTCCTCTTTAAGCGCTCTTTGCAGGGTTTGCGAAAAATTGATGTTTGCCGCTTCAGCTCTAATATTGAGCCAAGAAGGTATGTTCAGTGTTTTTTTCACGAGCTTGTTCTCGTAATAACGGCGATAATCGTCTGTATCGACAGAAATAAGAGTCGCTATGTCGTCGTTCTCTTTCTCGATCTCCTTCATGTTTGTTGGGATCGGAATGATCGCTTTCTCCTCTTCCATGTGATAAAGCGCGAGACATAAGAAATCCTCGGCCATCTCAATGCATTCGGCAACCGTCTCGCCCTGAGTTGCACCGCGGGCGATGTCTGGAAAAAAAACGAAAAAACCGCCCTCAGGTTCGGGATGGAATATCGCGGGAAAAACATATTTCATGACAACTCCCCCGTTCAATAAATAATTTAATCGCAGGATGAGAACTCACTTTAGCCCCAAGTCCTTTAATATCCGTTCTGTCGTACCCTTTTTAAGCTCTTGTGATCGATGCCGGGGTATCTGAGCTTCCGCGCCAGTTTCAGGGCTCCAGTAAATATCATGTTTTTTACCGTGCGCTTTGAATTCTATTCCACTCTTTTTCAGATACCGTAACAATTCGCCAACTGTCATAAACTCCCTCCCCTAACATTATGCTACGTAGTAACTACGTAGTCAATACAAAAAAACCGCCCTTATACATTAAGCGGCCGCCGTGCTTGCCCTCAGAACCACAGGTGGCATAGACTGGGCTGGTTTTGTGATAAGATACAGCAACGCAATTTGGCGCGAGATAATCTAGCGTCTGCCTCGCGCGAAGCGTCGAAAATAATCCGAGGGAGAGTGATTGGAATGACGACCAAGCAAGTTGCGCTTTTTTTGATCAATGGATTCGAGGAGACGGAGGCGCTCTGTACCGTTGACATACTGCGGCGGGCCGGAATAGACGTCACGACCGTGTCGCTGGGAACGTCCCGCTCACTCACCGGAAGGAGCAATATAACTGTCCTGGCCGACGCGATGTTCGACGATATATCGGACAAAACGTTCGGCATGCTCGTGATACCCGGCGGAACCAAAGACTATGCCGAACACGAAGGACTTCTGAAACTAGTTAAGGAACAGCATGAAAACGGCCGTAAACTCGCTGCGATTTGCGCCGCGCCGTGCGTGTTCGGAAAACTCGGGCTTCTCGAAGGCAAACGCGCCGTCATATATCCCGGCATGGAGGAATTGCTCGGCGGCGCGGAATTAAGCTCCAAAATCGTTGAGACGGACGGCAATATCACCACATCTAAGGGCCCTGGCACAACTGTATACTTCGCCTTACGTCTGGCAGAGATACTGGCAGGACGCGAGATTGCGGACAGCGTCGCGGAAAAATTCATCGCGGTGAAACTGCCGGTCTGAGGAACGCAGATTCAACTGAGAATTGAGAATGGAGGATTAAGTAAATAATCGCTCCAAAATTCACAGTAATATTTGTTAATTTTCAATTCTCAACTCTCCATTCTCAATTCGCTTTTTTTATTGCCACACGCAAAATTAGATGATACTATGCGGCAATGACAACGGTTTTTTGCCGCGCGTCAGGAGGAAGCACCCATGAGTTTGAGATACAAGCTTATGTTAATGACCGCAGGAATGCTTATCATAGTTATGGCTGCTTCAATCGCTTTTCAGATATTCGAACCGTTGAAGCTGACGGGCGGGCATCTGGCGCTCTTGGTGGTTGTATTCCCGGTGATGCTGGCGGTAATGCTGATCATTACATACATATATACCGGAAAATTAACTCGCTCGATTGTTGAATTGAGCCGTGCGTCCGAAGAGATTGCGAACGGTAACTTCGATGTTTCCATACATGAAAAACCCGGCAATGACGAGATAGGGGCGCTCGGAAAGTCAATGCGCCATATGGCCAGGGAGCTGTCCTCATTGATGGTACACATCGGTTCATCGGCGGGGGATATCGAAAAAGCCGGTGAGATACTCTCCGCGGCCGCGAGCGAATCAGTCAGGGTGACCGAAGAAATGACAATGACCGTAAAAGGGATCTCTGACGACGCCAACGCCCAAATGCTGGCCGTGAACGGTATTACGGAAGCGATACGAGGCGCTGCCAACGGACTTGAAAATGTTTCGTCAATTACCGCCGCCATATCGGAAAAATCAATCGAAACCTCATCCCTCGCCGGCCAGGGCAGCAAATCATTGGAGAACGCTATCAGACAGATGGGCGATATATCGGCGATTACGCGGCAAATTGCGGAAACTATACGAAACCTCGGCGAAAAATCCAGGAAGATAAATGAGATTATCGCGCTTATTAAAGCCATATCGGAACAGACAAATATGATAGCTCTGAACGCCGCCATTGAGGCGGCGCGCGCCGGCGACGCGGGACGCGGGTTTTCGGTGGTGGCAGAGGAGGTCAGGAAACTGGCGGAACAGTCGCGCCAGGCCACGGGCCAAATTTCGTCGGAGATAGATGAAATACGGCAGGACACCGAAGACGCGGTGAAACTGATGAACGTCGGAGTCGCTGAATCGGAGAAAGGCATGGAAGCGATCACCCAAAACGGGGAGATGTTCAAGAATATTATTACCGACATACTGGATTTAAACAACGAAATACAGCGGATAACATCGGTCGCGCAGGAACTGTCCGAGTCCAACAGCGCGATCCAGAGCTCTGTCGACGAACTGAGCGAGATAAGCGTCAAAACTTTAAAGGCGACGCTTTACATCGAAGCGGCGGCGCAAGCGCAATTCTCCGATATAAATGAAATCGCTTATTCAAGCAAGGAAGTCCTCGCCCTGGCGGAGAATATGCGGGCGACGGCGCAGCACCTGTCTATGTCGGGCACAAGCGATGATCTTGCTTTGCCGGCGGCAGACCAGGAGGATATTATAAAGCAGCTGGAGGCTGTATCATTGAAATGATTTTTGGGGCGCTGCCCCAAACCCCGCCAGGGGACGCAGTCCCCTGTACCCCTTAAAGGGGTTCCAAGGGGCTGCGCCCCTTGGTGGGTCTGGGCAAAGCCCAGGGTTTTTATTTTTTATTGAACAACCTTTTCCCGTTATCCCATATGATCTCCGCGATCTCACCCAACGCCAGGTCTTTCAACTCCGCGAGTTTTTCATATACATCAAGGACCAGAGCCGGTTCGTTACGCCTGCCGCGCCTGCTCTGGGGAGCCAGATACGGCGCGTCGGTTTCGCACAGTATTCTGTCGGCCGGAGAATAGACGGCTATTTCGCGGAGTTCGTCCGCCTTCGGGTATGTGAGGGGGCCGGCGAACGAGAGGAAGTATCCCATATCAAGCGCCTTGCGCGCGTCGGTTTTGTTTCCCGAAAAACAGTGGAGGACGCCGCCTGAAAGTCCGGCAAAGTTTTTAATCATTGAAACAGCCTCGCTGTAAGCGTCTCCCTCGCTTCTGATTTTTGCGTTTCGCAGATGGAGTATGACAGGCTTGTTCGTTCTCACGGCGAGATCCAGCATTTGCTCGAATACTTTTCGCTGTGTCGCCCTCGGCGAGTTGTCGTAGTAGAAATCCAGGCCGATTTCACCAATTGCCGCGGTTTCCGGCTTTAGGGATATTTGCGCGAGTTCGTCCGGCAACCCATTCGCTACGCTATCCGCGTCATGAGGATGCACACCGGCGGATGCCAGAAGTTCGATGCCGGCGGTATTTTTTCCCGACGCGATTTGCGCCGCTTTACGGCTGGACGGTTCGTCGCACGCGGCCAACAGTATTCGCTTTACGCCGGCCTCGGCAGCCCTCGTTAGGACTTCGTCAAGGTCATCATTGAACTCCTTCATGTCCAGATGACAGTGGGAGTCGAATAATTTCAGCAGATCGGCGCTCCCGCCGGGAAGTCGTCGTCAACCGTGGCAAGCGACAATATCTCGCCGCTGCCGTCGTCGGCCTCCGCCGCAAGCAGCATACCGTTGCTCTCTATGCCTCGGAACTTCGCGGGTTGCAGGTTGCACAGCACCAGAATTTTTTTGCCCGTCAACTGTTCGGGCGTGAAAAATTCCCTGATGCTGGACACTATCACCCGTTTCTCGAATCCCAGGTCAAGATTCAGCTTATAAAGCTTGCTCGCCTTCTCGATAATCTCCGCGCCCTCGATCTTCGCCACGCGGATCTCCAGTTTTTTGAAGTCCTCCAGCCCGATTTGGGGCTTGCGTTCCATATTATACGCGGCGGACGGCGCCGGGGTGTCTTGTCCCAACGCGTCCATACGGGCTTTCATCCTCGCGTCGTATTTTTCCTTCCACTTTGCCATGTCGATTCTGGGGAACAGAACGTCTCCCTTCTTCACGGTTATCGGTTCGTCCTGTTTCCCCCACTTCCAATCAGTGAAACGCTCCTTAGATATGTCGCCTAGACCCAATTGGGCTTGCGCCCGCGCGGCGGCCTCCGGCACGAACGGATAGAGCAGCATCGACAACAGCCTCAGCAGCTCCCACAGAGTGCGGAGAACGATGTCCAGCCTGTCGTCGGGGTCATCCCTGCCCAGCTTCCAGGGGAGCGTTTCATCTATGTACTTATTCCCGGCCCTTATCAGCGCCCAGAGAGTTTTAAGCGCGGCGTCCAGGGCAAAATCCTCCATCTGAGCGTCCATGACCTGGAGCGTGCTCTCCGCGAGTGAACGCAGGGAGGTATCGATATCGCGCGCGCGGCCTAAGACCGAATCCGGTGGCAGTTTGCCGTCCCGGTACTTCTCAATCATCTGGAGAGTGCGGTGCAGAAGGTTGCCGTTGTCGTTGGCGAGCTCGGAATTTATTCGGTTTACCATGCCGAGCTCCGAAAAATCCCCGTCGCCGCCGAACGGAACCTCGCGCAGTAGGAAAAATCGAAATGCGTCCGATCCGTAAATACCGACCATCTCAAATGGATCGACCACATTGCCCTTCGATTTGGACATCTTTTCGCCCTCAACGGTCCACCAGCCGTGAGCGAACACCCGGACCGGCGGGTTGAGTTCCATCGCCATCAGCATGGCGGGCCATATGACGGCATGGAACCTGATTATGTCCTTGCCCACGATGTGCCGCGCATTCGGCCAGTGAGTTTCCCATTTCTCTCCGGGTTTCGGATAGCCCAGGGCGGAGATGTAGTTTATCAGCGCGTCCATCCAGACGTAAATCGTGTGTTTCTCGTCACCCGGCACCGATATACCCCACTTGAGGGTCGTGCGCGATACCGACAGATCCTGCAAACCGCTCCTTATGAAACTCATCACCTCATTGTAACGGGCCTTCGGCATTATCGCGTCAGGATTAGCCTCGTAATACGCTATGAGCGGGTCCTGATATTTCGACATACGGAAGAAATAGCTCTCTTCGGACATGCGCGTCAGCGGGCGGTTGCAATCGGAGCAGACCTTGTCGTCGCCAATCTGCGCGTCCGGCACGTAAGTTTCGCACGGAACGCAGTACCAGCCCTCGTAAGTCCCCTTGTATATGTCGCCGCTCTCGGCAAGACGCTTGAAGAAATACTGAGTCACCTCGGCATGGCGATCCTCGGTTGTCCTAATGAAGTCGTCGTTCGATATGCCGAGGACTTCCCACAAATTCCTGAAGTTCATCACGACCTCGTCGCAGAGCTCGATCGGGGAAATGCCCCTCGCGTCCGCGGCCTGCTGTACCTTCTGGCCGTGCTCGTCAGTTCCCGTGAGGAAACGAGTGTCGTCGCCGCGCATCCTGTGCCAGCGCGACAGCGCGTCACAGGCTATCGTAGTGTACGCGTGCCCAATGTGCGGAACGTCGTTTACGTAATAAATTGGAGTTGTAATATAAAACCCGTTTTTACTTTCAGTATCATTTTTTTTATTGCTCACTGCCCGACGCCTCCCGTGTCAAAAAACTCTTCACCTTATTACGCGGTATACCATAACTCGCAAACAGCACATTTGCAATCTCTTTGTCGTAAATTCGCGCTTTTTTCATCTCGGCCGCGAGGCGTTCCCAGTCCTCCGTCGGGATTTCATCACCCGCGGGAGCGTCGCCCTCCACAACCACGACCATCTCGCCCTTCAATTTTCTTTTTACGCTCGTTTCTAAAAGTTCGGGCAGAGTGCCGCGTATTGTTTCCTGATGTATCTTGCTTATCTCGCGCACAATCGCTCCGCGCCGGGGACCGAACACGCGGTTCGCTGACGAGAGGAATTTTACCAGATCGTGAGGCGCGGCGTAGAACACCAATGTCGCACGTATCCCCAGCAGCTTCTCCATCGCCGACTCGATCTCCGGCCCGTTTCCATCCACGAACCCGGCGAAGAAAAATTCCCGCGCTGGCAAGCCCGACATGATGAGCGCCGGCAGGACCGCGTTAGCCCCCGGCAACGCATCGACCTCCACGCCGCGTTCTATCGCCGCTTCGATGACGACGTGCCCCGGATCGGATATGCCGGGGGTACCTGAGTCCGACACAAGAGCCACGGTTTCGCCACGTTCGAGCCGTTCGAGTATAGCGCCGGAACGTGATCGTTCGTTGTGCCGGTGATATGCGACGAGCGGTTTTTTAATGCCGAAGTGATTTAAGAGTTTAAGCGTGCGCCTCGTGTCCTCACAGGCAATCACATCGGCGCTTTTGAGAGCGTCGAGAGAGCGCGCGGTGATGTCGCCGAGGTTACCTATCGGAGTCGGAACGATGATTAGCGGCATTATCCGTCCATTATATCGTACATATGCTGTTCTTCGTTTTCCTTCTGAAGCGCGCTTACTGCCGTAACGCCGTCATAAGCGCGTTTCCCTTTCTGTAATGCCGTTCATATGTATTGCCTGAATGCTTCTATGCATCAGCATATTCAGCACATTTTTGTTCTAATAATTGAAAATCGCAGCTATTTACTACTAGCCCTTGATCTTTCCCCAACAATACACGTTTATATGTACGTTCCGCCAAATGCTGAATTACACTTTGATTTTTAATACAGCACCTTAATTCTTGCGCGAGCAAAGAACGGTATGCCCTGTCAGGTTCATTGGCAATAACTCGAACAGCGACAAGTTCTTTGGGTATGGGAAACATGTAATTGAAACGTAAGGATCCGACCACTTGCCCATTATCAGCCGTTACCAAAAAATTGTCTGGTTTTTGTTGTTTATATGAGGTCAATGGAACGTAGTAATCAACATTATTCACTTGTAGGACGATGCCGCAAAGGAATTTCTGTTTGTGTTTTTCGCTGTACGCCATATTAGGTACGCGGCTGAATCCCCTTTTTTCCTGTTCAGCTTTTTGCAAATACCTGACGTAATCTATGTTGGCAGTGTAAAAATTCAGTTTTTCCATACTTTCCTTCCTGCTAATAATAAAAGAGGCGGAAAACCGCCCCTTCTTTACATTAAAGCCGCGTTTAAGGCAGCGGCGCGCCTTTCATAAATAATCTACTCTTTAAGCGGTAGGGCGCTTGGCATAGATGATCTGCTCTTAAAGTGGCAGGGCACTTGTCATACGGGTACCTCTACCCTATGTCAGCAGTATGCACAAAAAACGCGAATATGTCAAGTAAATTTGAACTATGACCCGTTCATTCGGATTTTTTGCGTTTGGTTATTTTTTTCATTTATCGAAACTGCGGTACATTCTCGTAATAACCGAGCGGCATTATCCGTTCTCCCCGTCAATCTTATACGCCGCCAGAAGTTCCTCCGTGTACTCGCCGTCGCGTCCGTAGATAAAAAGCGGCGGCTCGGCGATTATCCCGTCGCTTGACGCGCGGACAGCCTCCACCAATACTACCGACGCCTGCCGGTCAGGTTTTGGATGAACCGCCCTGAATCTTTTTGGTTTCACGTTGTGCTCGGAGAGTATGTTAAATAATTCGCCCAAGCGTTTCGCCCTCATAACGAGAAAAAATTTCCCGCCGTTACGGAGCAGATATTTCGCGCAGGCCACGGCGTCGGCAAGACCGCACTCCTCTCCGTGCATGGCAACCGACATCGCCCGGCCCGCGCTGGGCCTGCTCTTTCCCGGCTCGTCGTAAGGAGGATTCATCACCACCGCGTCGTAAGACTCCGGCGTAAAGTTCTTCCTGTGTTCGCGAAGATCCGAAGCGAAGAAACGGACACGTTCGGACAAACCATTTATTCTCGCGTTCTCGTCCGCCATACGGATAAGCTCCGGCTCTATGTCGAATCCCTCGAAACGCGCGCGCGCGTTTCTACGCGCCATTATCAGCGTGATCGCGCCGTGAGCGCAGCCCATCTCCATCACGCGCGCCCTGTTGCCGACGCGCGCGAAGTGAGCCAGCAGCACGGTATCCACGCTGACGCGCGGACCCTGGCCCTCCTCAGGCTGATGCAGTTTGATCATTCCGTAAAGTATGTCGCTTGGCTGCGAAATCATAGACAACATATTATTATTTTATCAGTTTATTATGATTGACGATGTATACATTGCGAGAGGCGCGCAGCCTGGCAACCTTTGAATATTTGAGGTATTATTAGTAATATGTAATTTAAATAATCGGTACAAGAGCGATATAGAAAAGGGTTGGCATCACATGGACACAAAGATAAAACGGGTAATCGCGCTGCTTTTTATTTTGGTTATGTGCGGCATCCAGGGATGTTTGGCGGAAGCGCGTCCTTCGTTCGATATTGACTCTATTACTTCCTACCGTGACATTCCCGGAGTAACGGATGATGAAATAAACGCGATTGAAGCGATAAAAGCCGAAAGGCAGCGCTTCAATTACGTAAGTCTGTTCTCAACGGAATCATTCATACTGCCCGATGGTACAAACGCGGGATTCACGCCCGCGTTCTGCGAGTTTCTCGGCGAGCTCTTCGATATACCGTTTGTCCTTGAAATTATTGGTGAGTGGGCTAATCTAAAAAGTGGAATTGACGATAAAACCATTGACTTCACAGGCGAAATGACGCCAACGCCGGAACGGCGGCAAATATATTTCATGACCGACCCAATCGAGCAGCGCACGCTCAGTGTTTTTACATATGGAGAGTCGGTAAAAATTGAAACGGAAAACGATCTTAACGGTCTTAAGATAGGCTTTTTAGAAGGCACAATAACCGCTCAATCCATTATGGACGCTTATCCCGAAATCAATTTTGAAACAGTGGCGATCACAGGCGAAATGAGCGAAGTTGAAATGCTGAGAAGCGGCATGATTGACGCGCATATAAACGACGCGGTGGCCGCGCACAGTTATGAAAACGATGAGATGATTCGCAGCCGCGTGATATTACCGCTGGCATATACACCGATTTCAATGACTACGGCAAACCGGGAGCTTGAGCCGATCATATCGGTTATGAGCAAATATATCGCCGCGGGAGGATACTATAAACTTCACGAATTATACCTTGCGGGAAATGACGATTATAAAAAATATATGATTTACAAGTCTTTTTCAGACGAGCAAAGGGCTTATCTGGACGGCTTAACCGCAAAGGTTCCCGTGGCTTTGGAGTCCTTGAATTATCCGATCTGTTTTTACGATGAAAAAGAAAGAGAATTTCGGGGGATTGCTCCGGATGTTTTAGCGGAAATAAGTAAATTGACCGGTATTGAGTTTGAGGTTTTGAACGAGAAAAATACGCCTTGGGCCGATACGCTCGAAATGCTTGTGAAGGGCGACGCGGCGTTGATTTCGGAACTGCTTATTACGGCGGAAAGAAAAGAGCGCTTCATATGGCATGAAACCCCATACTTTTCCTCACCTTACGCGTTTATATCAAAAGCGGATTTTCCGAACCTTGAAATGTACCAGATAACGCAAACCGCAGTGAGCGCCGTCGCAGGCTCCGCGTACGAAGAAATGTACAATGTATGGTTTCCCGACAACACTAACCTCAAACTTTATAGAACTACGAACGAATCGCTGGACGCGCTTGAAAAAGGCGAGTTGGATCTTGTCTTTGCGTCTGAATACACACTGCTTTATCAAATGAACTACCGGGAAAAGTCCGGATATAAAGTCAATCTCGCTTTTCCCATTTCCAAAGGTTCGTATTTCGGATTTAATAAGAACGAATATATATTATGCTCGATTGTCGACAAAGCCATGTCGTACATAGACGCCGACAAAATTTCGAAATACTGGACAAGCCGCGTTTATGATTACTCAAGACAGTATGCCGAGGAACGATCATTTTATACGTCCGTATCCTCCGCCGTACTCCTGCTGATGTTTTTAATCCTCGCGGTTTTATTTCATAAAAACGTCAAAACAAGAAAGACAATAGCGAGGCAGGCGGCCGTTCTTTCCGCTATATATGATTCAATACCGGCGGCTGTGTTTTGCAAAGACCTCAAGGGCTCTTACACAAACTGCAACCGAAAATTCGGAGAATTCCTGAGAGCCGATGTATCAGACATAATCGGCAGAAATACGTCTGAAATTGACGTGCTCAATGAAGAAATAACGCAGGAAATAATAGATGCGGACAAAAGGGTAATTGATGAAAATATTACCGTGACGATAGAAGGCTTTTACTCTTATCCCGATGAATCCAGCAGGACCGTGGAAATCATTAAAACGCCGTTAATTCAAGGCGGCAGAGTGATCGGCCTGCTTGGAATAACAACGGACATTACGGCACGAAAAATTGCGGAAGAAGAGATGCGCAAAACACTTGAGTACGCAAGACTCATGCTTGATACAATCCCGGTTTGCTGTCAATTGTGGAGCCCGGACTTCAAAACGATAGATTGCAACGAAGAGGGCGTCCGGCTATATGGATTTAAGAATAAACAGGAATACGTGGAACGATTTTTAGAGTGTTCGCCGGAGTACCAACCCGACGGGCAGCGTTCCGATGAAAAAGTTGTGATGTATGTAAAACATGCTTTTGAGGAAGGTCGGTGCGTTTTCAATTGGATGCATCAAATGCCGGAAACTGGCGAACCCATACCCGCGGAAATAATGCTTGTCAGGGTCAGCGATAAAAACGGCTACATCGTGGCCGGGTACACAAGGGATTTGCGCGAACAAAATCAAATGATGACGGACCTTCAATCCGCGCTCGAAGAAGCAAATACCGCAAATCGTGCGAAAAGCGACTTCCTCGCAAAAATGAGCCATGAGATACGCACCCCCATGAACGCAATCATAGGTATGGCAGAGCTTGCGTTGCGTGAGAATGAACCGGGCATCAGAAATGAACATATCTTAACGATAAAGCAGGCGGGCTCGAACCTTCTGTCTATCATTAACGACATTTTGGATTTTTCCAAAATAGAAACCGGAAAACTCGAAATAATACCCGGGAATTATTCAGTTTCATCATTGATAAATGATGTAATCAGCATTATCAGGATGAGGTTAATCGATTCACAGGTACGTTTCACGGTCAATATAGACGGCAATATTCCAAAAACGCTGTTCGGTGACGAAACGAGGATTCGTCAAGTGCTGCTAAATGTATTAAGCAACGCCGCCAAATATACGGAAAGAGGCTTTATATCCTTTACCTTAAATGGGGAATTTGTGAACGACAGCACAGTAAATCTTGTCATGGAAGTTAAGGACAGCGGCAAAGGCATCAAAGAGGAAGACGTAAAAAAATTATTCGAAGATTTTACTCAATTCGATTTGGAAAAAAACAAAGGCATTGAAGGGGTGGGATTGGGACTTGCTATAACGCGCAGCATTGTAAATGCAATGGGGGGAAGCGTCAGCGTTCAATCTCAATACGAAAAAGGCAGTACATTTACCATTACGGCGCCGCAGAAGTATCATGCGCGCGAACCGCTGGCGACCGTTGAAAACCCGGATGACAACAGCGTGCTTCTCTTTGAGAGGCGGGAAACATACGCCAAATCCATCGTCCATTCAATCGACAATCTTGGCGTAAGCTGTACGCTTGTTTCAAACGACGTTGAACTGTATGAAAAAATGTCAGGCCAAACGTATACTTTTCTTTTCATTTCATTCTCGCTGTTTAAGAAAAACAAAGACACAATATCGAAATTCGGAGCCGATACCAAAATCGTTGTGCTTACTGAATTTGGCGAGGCAATCCCCGATAAAAAATTGATTACGCTCGCAATGCCGGTATATTGCGTATCAATAGCGGATATTTTAAACGGTTTGTCCAAGAGCTTCTCTTACGATGACAACAATGAACTTATCATCAGATTTACCGCGCCTGACGTGAAAATTCTCATTGTTGACGATATCAATACGAATCTGAAAGTAGTTCAAGGCCTATTGATGCCCTACAACATGCGGGTTGATTTATGTAAAAGCGGTAAGGAGGCCATAAGGGCAATACAATCGAAAGATTACGATTTGGTTTTCATGGATCACAAGATGCCCGAAATGGACGGGATGGAGGCTACGCAACATATAAGAGAGCTGGGCATTGAAGACCCGTATTACAAAAACGTGCCCATTGTGGCATTGACGGCAAACGCTGTTACCGGCACGAGGGAAATGTTTTTGGAAAACGGTTTTGACGATTTTTTGTCAAAACCAATAAATACGGTCAGGCTTAACTCGGTACTCGAAAAATGGATTCCCAGGAACAAACAGTATGGGGTAACAACGAAAAATTACGGAACCGACGAGAAAACAGACGCGGTCATTCAGATTGAGGGATTGGACACCGATAAGGGCATTTTGTCTTCGGGCGGGAAAAAGGAATTCTACTTAGAAACGCTTGCCGTGTTTTATGAGGACGGGATCGAGAAGATCGATAAAATTAGGAAATGTCTGGAAATGGGCAATCTGTCCCTGTACACAACCTATGTTCATGGATTGAAGAGCGCTGCCTCGATAATAGGAGCCGATGAATTGTCTGAAACCGCAAAAGCTTTGGAGATGGCGGGAGAACGGGAGGATTTGTACTATATTGAAACGCGCAATGATGAATTTCTTGAATCTTTTGAAACGCTTCTGGGCAATATAAATAATGAGTTAATGGCCGCAGAAACCGGGAATTTTTCTTTTGATTCGGAAAAATTGAGATACGAACTCACCGAATTGAAATCGGCGCTTGAAGTTTTGGATGTAAGAGTTATTCACAAAATTGTTGAGAGTTTATTGAAATTAGCGCAAGGGTCGGATATTTACCACGCTATCAGAAAAATATCCGACAACATACTAATGAGTGAATATGAAGAGGCCATCGCACTGATTGAAAATTTAATACTGGAGAGCAAAGACTAAAGAAAAGAGGCGTATCTGGTGGATACAAACGGCTTAATGCGCGAAATGCAGCGGCTTGTCGAAGCAAGCGAGAGGGGCGATTTCGGCGTTGTCCTTAACGACGACAGCATGCCCCGCGATGAGGCGGAGATCGTCCGGCTGTTAAACAAAGTCATCGGTAATTATCGTACCGCCACGGAATACGACTTGATGAAATACAAACTAACGAGCGACGCGTTGAGCATCGCGCTATGGGATATGGATGTTGTGAGCGGAGACCCGATCAACCCGAAAAACAAGTTCGCATGGTCGCAGGAGTTCCGCCATATGCTGGGATTTTCTGACGAAAACGACTTTCCCAACGTACTTCATAGTTGGAGCGACCGGCTCCATCCCGAGGACAAAGAAAGGACTCTCAACGCTTTCAAGGCGCACATCACGGATCGCACCGGAAAAACGCCCTACGATATTGAATACGACCTCATGCTGAAAAACGGCCGTTACCGGCACTTCCACGCATTCGGAACCACGCTCCGCGACAGCGCAGGAGTCCCTCTCAGGGTGGCCGGCGCGCTGATGGACATAACCGAAAAGAAACAGACGGCGGAGGCGTTAAAAAAAGCCTTAAACGAGTCCGAAAAGACTCTTGCGCTGATTGGCGCCGTGGTTACCAACCATCCCGGCATTATTTGCGGCATAAATCGGGACGAAGTATTTACGATAAATAACGGCATGGCTCATAAAAAGCATGGGTTAAAGCCATCGGATTTCATCGGCAGGAAGATTGGCGAGGTCAGTTTTGATCAACCTCTCCTTCAAAACGCGCACAATGAAATCGTTAATTCCTTACGCAAAGCGTTTGCCACCAAAGAGATACAGGATTATGTAAAAAATATAGACGACAGAGTATTTCATTTACGCGCCACGCCCCTCTTTGACAGTAAAGGCTTAGTAACCGACGTGGTCTGCGCCGTTGAGGATATTACGGAAATAACCGAGTTCACTATAATTTTGGAAAATGTTTTAAACAGCATCAACTCGATGATTCTTATTACCATTCCCAATAGCGGCGAAATTCTGTTCATGAACGACTATATGAAAAAGCATTATGGCATTGAGGGTGACGTTACGGGACAGTCTTGCTATAAGATAGTGCAAAAGGGTACGGACAAGATTTGCGATTTTTGCCCTCATCACCAGCTGAACAAAGAACCGGACAAGATTATCGAATGGGAGAAGCGCAGCGTTGTAACTGATCGTATCTATCACCATATGGATCGATACATAAGCTGGCTCGATGGAAAAAGGGTACATCTTCAACATTCCATTGACATAACCGAATTGGCTTCCGCAAAAGAAATGGCGGAAGAGAGCAACCGCGCAAAAAGTGAATTTCTCGCAAAAATGAGCCATGAGATACGCACTCCCATGAACGCCGTCATGGGCATGACGGAGCTTGCGCTGCGCGGGGAAATGTCGGATACCGTACGCGAACACACTCTCGAAATAAAACAGGCGGCTTCAAACCTTCTTTCTATCATCAATGACATTTTAGACTTTTCAAAAATCGAAACCGGAAAACTGGAAATAGTTCCGGGTAATTATTTATTCTCGTCGTTAATAAATAACATGATCAGTATCATCACAACTAGGTTAATGGATTCTCAGATAAGTTTTACGGTAAATATTGACAGTAATATTCCAAATACGCTGATAGGCGACGAAACAAAAATCCGTCAAGTGCTGATAAATGTTTTGGGCAACGCCGTCAAATATACGGAAACCGGCTTTATCTCCTTTACCGCTCACGCCGAATTTGTCGCTGAGGACGCCGTAAACCTTGTCATGAAAGTTAAAGACAGCGGCAGGGGCATAAAACAGGAGGACATCAACGCATTGTTCGCTGATTTTACGCAATTCGACACGGATAAAAACAAAGATATCGAAGGGGTGGGACTGGGACTTTCCATTACGAACAGTATTTTAAAAGCAATGGGCGGAAGCATCAGCGTTCAGTCTGAATACGGAAAAGGCAGTACTTTTACCATTACGCTGCCTCAAAAATACCATACGCGAAAAGCGCTTGCAACCGTTGAAAATTCAGACATGACCGTACTTCTCTTTGATGCTCGCGAATTATACGCAAAATCCGTAGCGGGTACGGTTCTGAATCTTGGCGTAAAGTGTACGCTTATCTCAAGCAACGACGAACTGCGCGAAGAAATGTCAAACCATAACTATACCTTTCTTTTCATTTCATTCGCTCTGTTTGAAAAAAGTAAAGACGTCATATTGAAGTTCGGGGAAAACACCAAAATTGTTATACTCGCCGAGTATGGCGAAACTATTCCCGATAAAAATCTGAAAGTTCTCGCCATGCCCGCATATACCATATCAGTCGCCGATATTTTAAACGAAGTATCAGACGTTTTTACTTACCGTGACAACGATAGTTTTAGCGTGAGATTTACCGCGCCTCGCGCTAAAGTGCTTATTGTCGACGACTTAAATACTAATCTGAAAGTAGCCCGAGGCTTACTCCTGCCGTACAAAATGAATGTTGATCTGTGTAAGAGCGGTATGGAGGCAATAGAAGCAATTCAGTCAAAAGATTATGATTTGGTATTTATGGACCATAAGATGCCGGAAATGGACGGAATTGAAACCACGCGGCGCATAAGAGAATTGGGCGCTATTGATCCTTATTATAAAAATGTGCCCATTGTTGCGCTCACGGCGAACGCCATATCAGGCACAGAGGAAATGTTTTTGGAAAACGGCTTTGACGATTTTCTGTCAAAACCGATTGATATGGTAATGTTGAACTCGATTCTTGAAAAATGGATTCCAAATAACAAACATGAGGAATTTTCCGGGCATCAAAGTGGAACCGAAGAAACAAATGATAATGATACCGGCATAAAGATTGAAGGACTGGATATCAAAAAAGGTATTTTTATGTCCGGCGGGACAACCGAAAACTTTTTAGAAACACTTGCCGTTTTTTATAAAGATGGTATTGAAAGGATTGACGAAATCAAGAATTGCCTTGAAACAGATAATCTGACCCTGTACACAATTCATGTACATGCGTTGAAGAGCGCCTTCGCGTTCATAGGCGCTGATAAGCTGTCCGATGCCGCATATGCTCTTGAAATGGCGGGAAAGCGGGAGGATTTAAACTATATTGGAATGCACAGCGATGAATTCATGAGGGCCTTAGAAACTCTTCTCTTCGATATAAATAATCTGCTCCGGCCCGTGGAGATGAAATCCGCCTCTGATACCGACACGGAAGCACTGAAAACGCTTCTCGCGGAATTGAAATCGGCGATTGACATTTTGAACGCCGGCGCCATGCACAGCATTATCGAGAACCTGCTGAGATTTACGCATGGCACGAATATTAACTCTGTAATCAGAAACATATCCGACAACATTTTAATTTACGAATATGACGAAGCCATAGCCTTGATTGAAACTTTAATGCTGGAATGCAAGACCTAGACGGCGGCCGGATGTTCGAGTTCAAAATAATTCGCGAGTGCCCCGTGACCGGCGCGCGCGCGGGGGAACTCGCCACCCCGCACGGCCTCATCGAAACACCGGTATTCATGCCTGTGGGCACACAGGCGACCGTTAAGGCGATGACTACGCCCGAATTGAGAGAAATAGGCGCAGCAATAATCCTCGGCAACACGTATCATCTGTACTTGCGCCCCGGCACGGAAGTCATGGAGCTTGCCGGAGGGCTGCATTCGTTTATGAGCTGGCCATATCCGATACTCACGGACAGCGGTGGCTTTCAGGTATTCTCACTCTCCGAGCTTCGTAAAATCACTGACGAAGGCGTGGAGTTCCGTTCACACATTGACGGCGGCAAACACTTGATGACACCGGAGTTGTCGATGAGCGTGCAGAGGAGCCTGGGCAGCGACATAGCCATGTGCTTCGACGAGTGCGTGCCTCTCCCCGCGTCGGAAGATACGTCGAGGGCCGCAGTGGAGCGGACGGTGAATTGGGCGCGTAGGTGCAAAAATTTCTGGCTCGAAAATGAAATAAAACATCAGGCGATTTTCGGCATAATCCAGGGCGCTCTCTTCGAAGATCAACGCCGGGAATGCGCGGAGCGGATAGCCGGGATAGGATTTGACGGTTACGCGGTGGGCGGGCTCTCCGTGGGCGAAACGCACGAGGAAATGTACGGAATCCTGGACGTAATGCAACGCGCCCTGCCGCGCCGGAGCCCCCGCTACCTTATGGGCGTCGGTATGCCGGAGAATCTGGTAGAGGGCATTGCGCGGGGCGTCGATATGTTCGACTGCGTGCTTCCGACTCGAAACGGGCGAAACGGCAATCTGTTCACGCGGACGGGCAGAATAAACATTAAGAACGCGCGTTTCGAGCGCGACTTCTCGCCGATTGACGAAACCTGCGACTGTTACGCCTGCAAAAATTACACCAGGGCTTACATAAGGCACCTCTACAGGTCGGGAGAGATACTGGCGGCAAGGCTGTGCACCTGGCATAATCTGCGTTTTCTCATCCGGCTTGTAAGCGAAGCGCGGCGGTCGATAATTGAAGGCGGGTTCCCCGGATTCCGCGCGGCCTATTTTAAGGATTTTGACGTATAGCGGGCATGACGGATAAAAACCGTAAAATTTTCGCGCCGACGGACGAAGCGATATCAAAGGCGGCCGAAATAATTAAAAACGGCGGGCTGGTTGCGTTCCCTACTGAAACGGTATACGGACTTGGAGCGAATGCGCTCGACGACGGCGCGATAATGAAAATCTTCAAGGCAAAGGGACGCCCCGCCGACAATCCTCTGATACTTCACGTGACGGACATTAGGGAAGCGTCATCGTACGCCGTGTTGAATGATGCTGCCGAAAGCTTGATGGAGCGCTTCTGGCCCGGCCCGCTCACCATTGTACTCTATTCCCTTGGCAACGTGCCGCTAATCGCCAGGGCCGGACTAGATACCGTCGCGCTTCGTTCACCGATGAACGATATTGCCCGCCGTCTTATAAAAATGAGCGGAACGCCGATAGCCGCGCCGTCGGCAAACAGAAGCGGACGCCCCAGCCCGACAACCGCGGAGAGTGTATGGGATGACCTGGGGGACAACGTGGATATGATACTCGACGGAGGAAGGGCGGCAATAGGCGTCGAATCGACCGTGGTCGACGCCACAGGAGAAAACATCTCCATTCTGCGCCCCGGCGGGGTGACGCGAGAGATGCTGGAAATCGCAGCGAACGTGATTCCCTGCGAAGGCGAAAGCCGGCGCAGATCTCCCGGCACGCGCCACAGGCACTACGCCCCCTCGGCGGAGATCCGCCTGTGGGAACGCGAAGGCTTCGAGGTTTTTCATAACTCGGAGAAATGGTGTTACGTCGGCATGAGAACCCCGCCGGACGGCTCTATGAAACGTATAATATTCGACACTCCTGAGGACTACGCGCGCGGGCTGTTCTCCGCACTGCGCGAACTGGAAAGCTGCGGGGCCGTGATTATCGCGGACCTCCCCGACAGCGCCGGTCTCGGAGAAGCAATAAGAAACCGCCTGCTGCACGCGGCGGGTAATCAGGTAAGGGTTTTTCGGAAATAAACTCGGGAGCCAAGTTCAAAACGGCGGCGGCGCTTTTGTGTCCAGCTCTGCTGTCTATATCGTATGGAAGCGGGCTTGCTTTCGTCGACGCGTTCACCTTTCCCACGTTGCAGTTGTTGTTTTTAACGCCGGTAAACAAATCTATTTTTTAAAAACGCAATCCCTGTATTTTTCGCATTTTCTTCTTTTCTGAATCATGTTGAAGAAACCATTCATGCTCTGCGGGAGTAAAAGGTTCATCGTCATCGTAACGCCGGGTAATAAATGTTTTGCAATCGGAATCTCCGGCAGAATTTACCTTTTGTAACTTATAACATTTCTCCGCATCGGTTTCGATATAGAAAAATCCGCACTCTTTACACGTTTGTTCAGACATAACAATCCACCGATTCACACCATTTCATCTTCAAGTCTTTGCCGCAGGTCAATAAATTCTTTTTTTCGTAAATATATACTAAAGTTAATGGGCATTAACAACAGCTATCGCCGCTTGAACAACCACAATTTGGCTCGCTTCCTGTCAGCCAGCCTATGATTACGCCATACGCACACCCCACGCCGGCTTCAACGGCAATAGCGCCGACAGAACAATTCAGAGCGCAAGCCCCGCACTCCATGCAGCTATTAAAATCGAAAATCTCAGCCTTGCCGCTCTTAACACGGAATACGGCATGAGGGCAGACTTCCGTACATCTTTCGCATCCAATGCATTTATCAGGCGTAAGGCGCAGCGTCGCGACGTTTTGCAAATATTTGTGTTTCATTTTGGCCTCCTATCAACCTGCGAAGGTTTTGATCAGGATCAGAATCACACCCGCGACGAGGGAAAGAATGATGAGCGGAACAGCGACTTTCATTTCCTTTATCACACCGGACAGCGATGTATAAGTAGACGCTCCTGTAAAGTTCATCGCTAAAAAAGCGGCATACGCTGGTAACGCGAGCATATATCCAATTCCTAATAGCAGAAAAGGCGGAGTAAACCAACCATATCCCCAAATGATAAATGCCGTGCCGATCGCGCCAAGCAACCATCCTTTAAACGAAAAGGCTTTTCCGGGTATGAAAGGGAGAAGCACCGGAGTTATTACCGCTCCGATCAACAAAGCGGCGGCATACGCAATAAAATCCCTGACGCCAAATGGCCGCGCCGCTAACAGGTTGATCAGAAACAAGACGCCAAATACCGACAAAGATATCTTTGAGGCTGCAACTAATTCCATTGGCGCTAATACCAATCTGTCCCAGAATGAAAACTCAATCGTTCGCATCTCCTGCGTGGCTTTGTAACCGGACGAGATAAACTCCTTGATATCTCTTGCCCGCACGGGACCGAAAATGACGGAGAATCCTGTGCGTTTTAAAACCTCATTCGCGCTCACTCCAGTCGCTCCAAGTTGCGGCAAAATTAACTTTCTATGAGTGACAATTTCGGAAAGTCCAACCGTTTTCAGACGATTCACCAATTCATCTGTCCCGAAAGTACCCTTACCCGCGGCACACCATACATTGATTCCTTTAGTGTCGAGAATCATAAGCCAGCAGTCCAAACCCGCAAGATTTTTTCGCAGAGTATCGAATGTCAATTTATAATTCGCGCTGACAAAAACGGGGGAATCGCTATCGGGCTTCCTCACTGCGTAAAGCCCCGGCGCTATCATGTAATTATCGCGCCCGATACTCCAACGGACTTTCCACCCGCAAAGCATATCTTTGAGCGATAAGGCTGTTGAAACCAACGGCATATTATCCGTATCGCCGGAACAACAACGGTTTTCTTCCGTACAACAGGTGTTTTCGGGGCAACAGTCATTTTGGCTCATTAACAACACTCCTCGTTGCTTCTCAGTACCCCCGTGGTATTTATTCAGGACAGCCGCAATCCGCCGTACCGTCGATGATACCTTCCCAATCGGCAATCACACCATATCAATCGCGTCGCCGCAGCATTCTTTGGCGCATATACCGCATTCGGTACATTTGTCATAGTCAATGATAATTCTGCCATAGGGCGTACCGCCACAGGCATACAAATCATCGCCGCCATCAGTGCCGCAACCGCCCTCACAATCGCACCCGGCTTCATATCCTTTCACCGACATTGGGGTTAAGCCTCGTTCTTCGCGCTCATCACAGTTGCATTTCAGGGTTTTGTCTAAAATGGGTTCGTCATCCTCGGCGTAGCCAATCGCTCCTACCGGGCAGAGTTTGATTGCCATGCACACCGTTTTGCTGGCAAAGCAGCGCTTCATGTCTACAACTGGTTTCATAAAAATACCTCCTAATAATATTTTGAAAACCGGCGGCAACGCACGTTGATTTGATTAGCAGCAGCCAGGCGCACAAGACGATTTCGATTGCGTGTTTTCGACTGCCGTTGAGGCGCTGTCTGACCCGCAACCCGCGAATGCGCCAAAATGCGTAATGCGGTCGGTTACTTTGAAAACTTTTGCGAAGCGGGTATTTGTAAGCATGGACGATGTATTTCCGCAGACGAGCATTGGCTTATTCGTAAAAAAGCGATGG
>Ga0099364_10003021_pt1 | contig 26424 bp, 21 predicted proteins | sample TergutTh196P3_FD_73070 | JGI IMG/M metagenome (GOLD analysis project Ga0099364, IMG submission 73070) | Microcerotermes parvus P3 segment gut microbial communities from Pointe-Noire, Republic of the Congo - Th196 P3 | ecosystem: Host-associated > Arthropoda: Insects > Digestive system > Gut ...
TTGTAGTTCCGGACGAAAAGAGAATTGCGACAACTCCTAGGTCGGGGTCTACCGTTGCCGGGAGCATTATGTTTTCATCTGAATCGGGGAATGTATAATAAACACTACTCTCTTTTGATAGGTCATAAACAGGGATACTATCGCAAACTGTTTTGTCCATAGCTTCATAAATCGAAGAGGTGGTAAATACAGCACGGATGTCAGAAAAGTTAATCAGTTTATCTATTTCCTGTTGAGGTAACGTAGCATCAATCAGTACAAATGTAATATTCGCATAAGCAAGAGAAAATCCCGCCAACACAACAAAAGGCGTATGCTGAGAAATAACCGCCGCTCTGTCGCCGGGACGCAGGCCAAGTGCAGTGAATTGCTCTTTCGCGGCGCGGACACGCTGTAATATTTCCCCGAATGTGAAGTCCGTCTTTGAGCCGTCGTTGCGCATATATGTGATGGCTACTTTATCCGCGTATTGAGTGCATACGGTATCAAACTGCTTGACAAAGTCTTGATGCCCTCGATTTTCCGGCATGAAAAATTATCCTCCCAAAAATACACTTATAGGCACATTATGTGCCCGTGTTTTTCAGAAGGCCATATAAAAAGGCGCATAGGGTGCAGAAATACGGATAGTATTAATGCGTTGCCTACGCGCCAAATATGCATTTTAGCGTTTTTTACGGATATCACAACCGTACATGAACAGCAAACTCAGCTTGTAAATACTTGATAAAAGAAGTATACTGAATATACCGTAGCGGCGGATTTATCCGTGTTTGTAGGCTTGAGATTTAACGACTTCCCTACATTCGCCGTGTCGTGTTAGCTGCACTTCACGGACGCTGCGGCCTTTTTATGGCCTTTCTTTAACGGATAATACCACAACTTACACACGAATTCAACGTTTTTTTGAATTTTGTGTGGATTTTTGTTGTGTTTTTGCGAATGAAAATGTTAGCCAGAAGTCATAAGATTGATAATTATACATAAGTATTTTCTCCGTTCCGGGATTTTTTATACTAACTTCACCTGTTCATACAAGGTATATACGCAAAATCAAGTCTTGCGGCTTTATGTATGCTTAAAATCATCTAGCGGAAGTTAACGAAAGTTAAATGTTGCTCTCGTGGCACTGTATTTTTCGAACGCAAAGCTGAATAACGCCCTAATAACAGGCTTTTTCGCGTCCAAACAGCAAGTTCTGTTTTGCAATCATACTTACCTACGAAAGTTAGCGAAAGTTAGGTCATGCCCAAAATGGAATATATTTCATATATCTTGGAGCCGTGCTGGAATCGAGCGGTTTTATTAACCCTTCCGCGATGGTTTCCTTAATTATTCTTGAGGTTTTTGACATTTCCGCATCGGACAGTCCAAACAAAACTCTTATGTCAGCATTTGAAATTGTTGAAAATGTAATATACGCCAGACATGCTTGCATGTAGCATGTTCTGATCTTATCTACTTTTGACAACATATCAAATGGCGTTTTAGCCATCAAAACGACCTTAGTAAACTGATTGTTCTGGTTTTCTACTCTTGGAGCCGGCATATTATTAGCGCTTGTTGCGGTTATGATTTTATCATATCCGCTGCCACGTTCCTCGCATATACCGCATTTATGCATAAATCCTGCAATGTTTTCATTTCTTGTAATTGGAGTTGTATCAACGATTCTTTCAATTTCTACAAGCGGAGCACCCGCATTGGAAAACTCTATGCGGTCAGTAAATAATTCAACTATTATCGAGGTGCCCCTTTGCTCAACGGCTTGGTGAATCATAGCGTTCGCTAAAAGCTCCCTTATGGCGATTTCAGGGAAAGCAAGTATGGATTTTCTTGTAGAGCCAACAATTACTTCCTCTTGGGGAATAATTGTCAATATGTATTGAGTGATTTCCTCATGGGAGTGTGCATATCCGCCGCTAAATTCCTTCTCACGTATGGCGTCTATCCTATTATCGCCTTTATACCAAATGACGCGCACGGTTTTTTTATGTAGGTTCTCAAACTTCTTCAAATCCTTGGCAATCAGTAATGCCCCCACATTTGTAATGTCCCAATTACCGGCATCGTTTGCTGCAATAAACTTTTCTTTCTCAAAATCATCAAATACTTGTTCTTGATTTCTCGGTATCGGCAAATCCAGTTTATCATAATAATCAGGATAATTTAAAAGCGTGACAACTTCCGCATCGGTAACATTGTTTGCGGCTATTCTCAGCTCATATGGTGTTGAGTCAAACGCTTTCCACAACTCCCTCTCTTTATCAGGAAAATCCTTTAGTTTCTTGTTACTTGAGCCAACACGGATATATTCGATCCCGCTAAAACTGACAGGTTGCATATCCGCGCATGGTATCTCCAGTATCAGTACATTGACGCCATCCATCCGGATTTCGAAGAAATTAATGTCTATGCGCGGAGTCAGCATACGGAGCAACCAGCTTTCCAGTTCTTCATTGCCCTTTTTTGATTTGCGATAATTAAAATTGGTTCCTTCAACCTTGTGGCTTTCATCATTGATTCCCCATATCAAATAGCCTTTCGGCTTTCCGCGAAGCGCAGCTGAGTTGCTTAAGGCAGATATGTACTCGCCAATCATTTGTGGCTCATGGTAGTTACTTTTAAACTCAATCCATTCCTCTTCATTTGAAAGTTTTGATAACTCACGCACCAAGCTGTGTAAATAAGCGATTGATTGTTTAGTCATTTTCTCCCCTAATCATGTGTAAATAATGTCTTTTGCTTCTGAATACAAGCTGTTTGCAGACGTTGGATAAGGCGCTGGTTAAAACTGTGGCGATATCAATCCCCAATCACATAATTTGCTGCGGGGTGAAATCCACAAAGTCTGCGGATACCATTTCGTAATAGATCCCTTCCACTTCTCCCCGAACGGCAAAGCGATGGCCGTGGCTGTGGATATGCCCGTACCAGCATTGTTTCACACCAAATTCATTTAGCAGATCGACAAAATCCAAGCATGCAAAATTATTAAATCGCGGAGGATAATGGAAAAAACACAGCTTTACCTCTGCCGCGCCCGCCGCTTCAAGCGAGGCTCGCAGCCTGATCGCTTCACGGGCCATGATTTTAGCGTTTTGCGGATCATCCGTATCTCCGTCCGTCAGCCAGCCGCGTGTACCGCAAATCGCCGCGCCGTCATAAAAAAAGCAGTTGTTGTTCAAGATGTCAATATTCTCAATGCCATTTCTGTGGAAGAACTCTTTCATCTTCGTAATTGTGGTCCACCAATAATCATGATTGCCTTTCAGGATAATTTTTTCTCCCGGCAGCCCTCCCAAGAATTTGAAGTCTTCAAGGCTTTCCTCAAGGCTCATTCCCCAGGACGTATCCCCGCATAAAACGCAGACGTCCCCCGGCCCGAGACTGTCAAATCCGACCCTGATCTTATCAAGATAATTACTCCAGTCACCGCCGAATACATCCATCGACTTATCGGAACCCAATGATAAATGAAGATCACCAATTGCGTAAAGGGCCAACTAAAAAGCCTCCTCTAGTGTAACTACCGCAAAAACTCCCAAACGGCTTTTTTCATTCCGTCTGTTGTGACGGAGTCATTAAATCGCGGAGTCTTTTCTCGTAAATCTTTAAGCGGCGCCGGAACCGGGCAACCTGTGGCTTCAGCCAGAACGTCTGTAAGCTCGGGTCCGCCCGCTGTTATTGGCTTGCCCAGCGCCTTGAGTACGCTGTCGCAGAACTTGAACGGGCTTGCCGTTGATACGACGACGGCGGGCGTCTCGTCCCCTGTTTCTGCCCTGTAGTCGCGCAGGACTTTATATGCCACTGCTGTGTGCGTGTCGATGAGGTAGTTGCTCCCGGCAAATGTTTTTTCTATAGTTTTATTCGTATCTTCCTCTCCGCAGCGCCCCCCGTAGAACAGGCGGGCTGCCCAGGCCCTAGCGGCTTCCGGGATTTCATACCGCCCCTTATTTGTAAGCGCGGCCATATATCCCGATACCGCCCCGTCGTCCTTTCCGGACAGCTCAAAGAGAAGCCTTTCAAGGTTGCTGGAAACAAGTATGTCCATAGATGGCGAGGCGGTAGTATAAAATGGCCTGTTTTTGTCATATACGCCTGTCGTTAAGAAATCCGCCAGCACATCGTTACGGTTTGAAGCGCAAATAAGCCTGTTTACAGGCAGCCCGATCATTTCCGCATAGTATCCCGCCAAAATATTTCCGAAATTCCCTGTAGGGACGCAAAAGTTAATTTTCTCGCCGATTGTTATTTCCCCGGCTGTGACAAGGTCGCAGTATGCCGAAATATAATAAGCTACTTGGGGTACCAGCCGTCCCCAGTTAATAGAATTTGCCGAGGACAGGAACCAGCCTTGCTTATCCATTTCCCGCCGCAAACTGTCGTCAGAAAAAATAGCCTTCACTCCTGTCTGAGCGTCGTCAAAATTCCCGTCTACACCAACGACATTGACATTTCCTCCGCTTTGCGTAGTCATTTGCAGTTTTTGCACCTCTGAAACGCCGTCACGAGGGTAAAAAACCATGATTTTCGTCCCCGGCACGTCTCGAAAGCCCTCAAGAGCCGCTTTTCCCGTATCTCCGGAAGTGGCGACGAGAATGCACACGCCGCGCGTCTCACCCGTTTTCCTCAGCGAAGCCGAAAGCAGCCTGGGCAGCATTTGAAGCGCCATATCCTTAAACGCGCATGTCGGTCCATGCCACAATTCAAGGAAATGCGTGTTATTGTCAAGTCTGCGCAGCGGGGCGATGTCCGGGCTGCCAAAACCCGGCGTGCTGTATGCCTCGCCCGAGTAATTTGCAAGCTCATCCGCACTGAAGCCCTCCAAAAACAGGCCCATAACGAAAGCTGCCCGGTCTTTGTATGGCTTTGAGGCAAGATCCGCAATCGCGCCTTTTGTCAGCTCAGGCAGCGACTCAGGCACAAACAACCCGCCATCCGGGGCAAGCCCGCGAGTGATTGCCTCCGCCGCAGTTATTCTAAGACCGGCGTCTCTGGTACTTTGATAAAGCATGTCATAGCCTCCCCGGAAAATATATCAACAGGTTAGGAAATCCATGCCCCCTTCGCGCACGAAGGGGGTGCCGTCCGCAGACGGCGGGGGTTGTTCCCGGCAATCCGGCGTCAGAGGACAAACCCCCGGCGCTTCGCGCCACCCCCGTGCGCGAAGGGGACCTTGTCCGCCTTAACCTTTTAACATTGTTCTCAATTCTTAACAAAATCCGCTAATCACAATTCAAAATGCATTTTCGATATGTATTATATCAGGTAATTTTGTATTAAACCCGTCAGGCGCATAGATTTCTATTACATCGAATCTCGGTTGAAGCAGCGTTTCTTTTAAGCTCAGCCAAAGGCCGGCAGTCGCGCGTATTTTATTCTGCTTCGTTTTGCCAATATACTCGCGGGCTTGCGCAAAATCCGCGTTTTTTCGCAGCTTCACTTCCGCAAAAACAATAAACTCTTGGTTATTGACGATCAAATCTATCTCGCCAAATCGAGATCGAAAGCATTTTGCGACAAAGCTATAATTCTTCTTCAGCAAAAAATCAAGAGCAATAGCCTCGCCCCACTCACCAAGCTGCTTAGCGTTCAATCCTTTTTCGCTCTCCTCTCAAAAAAGACCGCCTATGTATCTCCGACGGGCCATATTCGCGCAGTTTTTCATAATGCATTTTTGTCGGATACCCCTTATGCCGCTGAAAATCATATTGCGGATACTTCCCGGCAATCTCAATCATGTATCTGTCTCTGCTCACCTTCGCAAGGATCGAAGCCGCCGCTATAGACGCCGATTTCCCATCGCCGCCGACTATGCATTTTGAAGGCGTAGGGATACCGGGATCGCGATTTCCGTCGATAATTGTAAAATCGGGTTTTATTTCTAACGCACTTACCGCCCGCCTCATAGCAAGAAAAGTCGCGCCCAGAATATTATGCACATCAATTTCTGTATGATCCGCCGATGCGACTCCGAAAGCCACAGCTTTCGCCGTTATTTCGTCATATAGGCTTTCACGAACCTTTTCTGAGAGCTTCTTGGAGTCGTCCAGCCTCATAATATCAACTCCAAAAGGCAAAATAACAGCCGCGGCAAAAACAGGCCCGGCCAAAGGCCCGCGCCCGGCCTCATCAACTCCGCAGACAGCACAATAACCCTCCGCAGCAAGCTCCCTCTCAATCAGCCATAAATCACACATACCGTCCCTTAACGCTCTCCTCTCTCCTCTCTCCTCTCTCCTCTCCACAAGCAACTTCCAGCGTTACCCGCCCCAGCTTGCCGCCACGGAACTCATCAAGCAAAACGGCAGCCATGCGGTTTAGGTCGGACTCTCCGCCGGAAACCAGATAGCCGCGTTTTTTTGCGGCTTGTTCAAGCAGGTCAAAGCCGCTAATTTCACCCGGTATATCGAGCTTGTACCTCTGGGCCAGCCTCTCCGGATAGAATTCTTTCAAATGCAGCATCAAATTCGCTCCCAGAGTCTCCGTATCCAGAATATCATCCTTTATGGCTCCGGTAAAGGCAAGGTTTAATGCGACGGTCTGATTTTCAAATCTCGGCCACAACACACCGGGAGTGTCAAGCAATTCAAGTGCGCCGTCAATATTGATCCACTGCTTACCCCGCGTAACGCCGGGCTTGTCTGAGGCCGCCGCGGCTTTCCTGCCCGCGGCCCTGTTGATGAAAGAAGATTTGCCGACGTTGGGTATGCCGGCGACCATTATACGCAGCCGCCGCCCAGACTGTCCCTTCGACGCATAGTATTCAATCCTCGCTGCAAGGAGTGTCTGTATCGCTGCGGGTAGGCCCCCTACACCTTTGCCGCTTTTACTGTCGGTTTCCAAAACTGCCGCACCGCCGGCCCTAAAGCGGGCAGCCCATTTTCTTGTTTCGTCCGGGTCAGCCTGATCCGACCTGTTGAGGATGATCAGCCGTGGTTTTCCGCCCGTCATCTCGTCAAGATCAGGGTTTCGGCTGGAAAATGGTATGCGGGCGTCAATAATCTCGCAGACCGCATCGACCAGCTTGATATTTTCGGCTATCATCCTGCGCGCTTTTGTCATGTGGCCCGGAAACCACTGAATGCTCATATGTTCGTACATAAGCTTAAGCGAGCAGCGGCCCGATGCGGCTCCAGTCGCGAGAACCGTAGCCGTCACTGCCCGGTATAATGACAAACAGCACCCTGCCCAAGACAAGGCGCGTGTCAATTAATCCGACTCTTTCCGCACGGCTGTCTGTGGAATTATTTCTATTGTCCCCCATGACGAAAATATATCCCGCCGGAATGGTGATCGGGCCATTAAACTGGCTTCTTACATGGGTAGGTTCGTATATATATGGTTCGTCTAATATCACCCCGTCCACAATGACGTCGCCGGTTTCAAAGTTAATATCAATCGTCTGGCCCTCCACGGCTATGACGCGTTTGACAAAAGGCGCCCCGTAGTCGTCGGACGGCGAGCGAAAGATAACTATATTGCCATTTTTCGGAGTATAAAACAGTCCGGACATAATCACTCTGTCGTTGTTGTGGAGCGTATTGAGCATAGAGATACCATCGACGCCAATCGTCCGCCCGAAGAAAACAAAAATAAATATGCCAAAGATAATAGCGTACACAATGCATTGCAGCCAGTCAAACAGCTCCATCCTTGCATTTTCCGCTTTTTTTATCTCATCATCATCCTCCGGTCCTTCATCTGCCGCTTCTTCATCAATATCTTCTTCAATCAGGCCTTCGCTTACTTCATTAAAATCATTCATAACAATGCCTTTCAGGAATATAACTATATACTATGATTATATACGAAAACCAAAAAAGAGGCAAGCGCCCCTTTCTTGAATTTGCGAAGCAGAATGGTTAAACCCTCTCCTTGACCTTCGCTTTTTTGCCGATCTTATCCCTGAGATAGTAGAGCTTTGCCCGCCTGACTTTACCGCGCCTGACCGTATCTACTGATACGATTGTCGGTGAATGTATTGGGAAAACCTTTTCACATCCGACATTATAGGAAATCCGGCGGACGGTAATCGTCTCGTTGACCCCGCCATGCTTCCTTGCGATAAGCGTACCTTCAAAGGCTTGGTTCCTCTCCCTGCTGCCTTCTTTGACACGCACCGTGACCCTAACGGTATCGCCGACGCTCATAGTCGGCAGTTCAGGTTTCATATACTCCTCGCCCAGCGACTTTACTAAATCCATTTCTGTTTCACTACCTTTCAAACATACATAAACGTTCATGCCACAAGGCAGAGGACCGTCATAAAAACACGCCAGGAGATTCTATCACACGTACAGCGCAAATGCAAGCATTTTTGTAATATCGTAATATCGGTTTATTCATCGTTCCTTTGCAGGGGCGATTATCAATCGCCCGTGTCTCTGCACGGCATAACGGATCGGGCGATTAATAATCGCCCCTACACGAGAATCGTTAACATGTTGACATTAGTTCCAAAACTATATCAGAAATGTAATTGCTTATGGTTTGGGCGCTTTTATCTGCGTTATATCGAATCATTTCGACAATTTCAGCCGGTAGCTGCAGTGCATTTAGCAGCAACTCGCCTTGCGCAACTTCAACAACTTGCTTTGCTTTCTCGGGCATTTCACCGCAACCTTTTTGCCAAATTACTTTTACATCATCGTTCATTTCAGTGCCTCCTCAAGGAGTTTTTCATTGCTTGCTGTTATCAAATCAGCATGAATGACAAATACTTGTCCGCTTGCGCCGGTGTCCGTGATCACCTCGACCGCTCTTGCCTTTGAATCAAACCCTAAAAACAACAGCTTCTCCGGTTCATTTCTTAATTCTGCGATCAAATACGGATCTGCAATAACCGCCAACATATCAAAATCGGATATTCCATGCTTTCGTGCCGAGTTGAGAATAATCACATTACCACCATGTCTTTTTAATATTAAACTCATAAGATATTTCTTCGCACATAATTATAGCATAGACTCGAATCAATTTCCAAAAATATTTTCTTCACATCCAGCTCATTCAATCAACTGCAAGCCTACCGGTCTTGCGGTGTAGCTTCTGGTTTGCGGCGCCCCTCCGCCCGGGAGGACAGTCAGCGTAAGCGTGGCTATTCCGTCTGTAATGTCTAATGTGACTTCATCAAGCAGGATAGACCTGTAAAAATTCGCCGCAAGCACGGGGGTACCGTTTCGCGTGATTACCCTGACGCCGTCTGAAGTGGCGGTGGGGTAAATATTGTAAACGATATAATGCGTTGTGTATATAGTAAACAGATAGTCTCCGGGAAAAGGATCCGGCGGGTCTATATCTGTCATAGTAGCCGTCGCGCTCATAACGTCGTCCATAATAAGAGCGGAGAGGCTATCCATCAAGCTGTTGACCTCAGCGAAATCCCTTGCCCGCACATATGCGCCGATAGCGGACACAAACACGGTGATGACAGATATCGCGATGACAGAAAATACAAAAAGCGCGACGAGTAATTCTATCATCGTCAGCCCCTTAGTATTTAATACTTGTCTGAATCGCTTAATCATTTTTATTTCCTACTATCAATCCTCAACCTCAAAAGCAACAAAACTGAAATCGCCCATTTGAGGTTCTTCGCCCGCCGCAAGCACTTCTACCGATTCATATATCGCCACTGGGATTTCAATGTCTTTATAATCAGGTTCGCCGGATACGCCAATAGAAAACACAATAGTTGAACTGGAAGCATCGACGTTGATTACCTTGTCGGCGTCGTCTTGCGCGATAATGACCGTACCGCCGGAAATTGCCGCGTTCGCCTTCCCTTGCATAATCCTCGACCAATTGTTCGCTTTGCCGGTGATCCCAAGTGAAACGAGAAGAATCAAAGAAACCGCGACAATCAGAATGGTGAAAACGAATATGCTGACGATCCCTTCGAAAAGGGTTTCCCCACGCTTATCCTTCAGAATCAGCCATGCTTTATGTAACATCCTTCTCATGCCTAATAATCTCCCATACAGCTACATCTTCTATGATCATACGTTCATCCGTGGGAAGGTTACGCGGTGGCACCCTATATGGCGGCTTCCGGTGCTCCTCTAAGTCAAAAGTAGTATCCGCGAGGGCTGCGGCCACACAGTCAGGATCCTCTTCCCTTATAAGTATGCTGTGATATTTGATTGTTGTTACGGTTTGCATTTCGATCTCGTCGCCTGTGATGGCATTCGTGGTATATACTGTTCTCAATGCAACTCTAAGCTCCCCGCCCATCGTCACTACGGACCTTTCACATACCATGCCCGCAACGACCGCGACGCCAATTATGAAAGGGTCCCCATCCTCGTCGTAATCATATACATATTCTCTTTCGCAGCGGTTGCCCGGCAGCCTGGAAATCATGGACGTTTCCGTGCCGGCGGCGCCTATGGAGGAAATAGTTGCCGAATATCTGACAGAACTGTCAAACCCGGGCGGAAGGATAAAATCCCCCGGGCCGATTTCTATATAAACATTGCCGTTTCTGTATATTTCCAGCAATATCCGCCCGCCAAGGGTATCAGTTTCATCTTCATCCGTAATACTGCTTTCGGATGCTTGCCAAGCCTGTAATATCGACGACGCAATTGCCCGCTCCATGCTGCTTGCGTAAAGCTCCAACTGGTTCCTGTCGCGCTGGACGCCGCCGGCGCCGAAATTGAGTCCGGCGGCAGTAAATGCCGCCGTTGCCAGCGCAAGGAGAAAGAACATCACTGCAAGCACAAGCACCAGCGATACGCCATGTTTATCTCGTAGTACCTTCATGAGCTGTCTTTCTCCCTGTAAATAATCACAGTCAATGTCACTTAAGTTAAGGACTACCGTCATTGCGGGCTTGACCCGCAATCCCCCACGGTACGCACCGTTTATGGGATTCCGTGTCAAGCACGGAATGACGCGGGGGTGGTGATTGCCGCTTAAGTAAATGACATTGTATCACAGTAAGGGCGCATGATATGCGCCCCTACTATTGTTTTGGGCAGTACTCTCCGCTTAGGGAGTTTACCTGTCCGGAATGAGTTCGAATACATCGGCGATCGTGACCCCGACGCTGTGGAATACGCCTGAGTTCCACAGGTTGCCGCCCGCAATTTCTGCGTTATTGTCGCGGATCTCGCCGCCGTCTATGGCGAATGTACCGGCGTTTGATACCCCTCCGCCTTCCGCAGCGGTGTTCCCGGCTATTGTGCCGTCTCTCATGGCGAATGTACCCGTGTTATACACGCCGCCGCCGGTGACGGAGTAGTAGTCTCTGCCGTTTTCTGTAATCCTGCCGTTTTCCATTATGAACAGGTCAAGGTTGAGCACGCCGCTTCCGCTGAACTGGGCGGTGTTTCCGCTGATTTGTCCGTTGGACAGGGTGAAGCTGCCCAAGTTCCATACGCCGCCGCCGTCCACAGCCGAGTTACCTCTAATCACGGCATCCGCCGAAGTCATTGTAGCCTCAGCCCCGGTTGCAACAAACACGCCGCCGCCGAATTCTGCTTTGTTATCGGAAATTGTCCCCGCTACGAAGTTCAGCCTTCCTGCGACAAATACGCCTCCTCCGTTGCCATCGGATTCATTGTTGCGTATCATCGTATCGCTGCCTGTTATTACAAGTCCGCTGTAATCGGAAACCCATATGCCGGCGCCTTCGTGCGCATTGCAGTTTTGAATCACCGCGTTTTGAATTGTGGCCGTTCCCGGAAACTCATCATCATAAAGGACGTCAATGCCTCCCGCCACTTCGGCGCCGTCCACTATCACATTTTCAAACTCAAATGTAACGTTCACCTCACCAAAGATGAAGAAGTGCCTTCCGTCGGTTTCTTCGAGGGTATAAAGCAGAACATCGTAGTCTTCATCCGACGATATCAGCTTAACGCTCCGCTTAACTCCTATCGCGTAGCCTGTGCTGTTTATAATATAATCATCTTCCACGTTTATTCGTTCAATATCATCCTGAATCACAAGGATGCCCTCTTCAAGGTTCTCTGTAATTTCTGTAGTGCCGAAAGGATAGATCGTTATAACAGCCGGCGGGTAATACGTGTGCGTATTGCCCTCTTCATCTTCATACTCGACTTCAAACAATGATATCGCATACTCCAGACGATCCCAGTCTGCATCAATGTCGCCCGGAATTATTATGAGTTCTCCACCGCGCCCAAACTCGAAATACGGATAAGATCTGTACTCAAAATCCACAACCGGGTCGTTTCCGTCTATATGCCAAGGTCCGCCCCAAGAAAGGTTAGCTATTGTCGGCGGAGCATCGTCGCCATACCAATGCCAACTCCAACCAACATAGGTGTTGCCATTGTCAGCAGGAATTCTCAGGGACATAGGTATCGTATTACGACCTTGCGGACGCGAGCCTGTACCGCTCGTACCAGACATCATTTGTTGATCAAAATAGTTCGTACCCAAATAACTTACGGTTCCACCACTGCCAAATGGATTGCCTCTGTTTGCCTCTATGGCGGCGTAGGAATTGAAAATGCTGTCGTTGGTGCCGGATGTGGAATTTCCATAAAACCCACCCACTTCTCTATCGCCGGTAACTCTGGCAGCCCTGCCGACAGGACCGACGGCTCCTACGGTACCGACAGGGACAACAACGCCATACCTAGGTCCGGGGCCGTGGATATAATCCCCGGTCCGCGCGAGGGCCTTGATAGCATCTTCGCTGAGAGTGTTGATATCAGGCCGTGTCCAACCGTTTACATACGTGTTCTCTAATCTTGCCGATACCGCGAAATCCCCGACGAAACCGCCGACAACCCGGGTTCCCGTGACATCGGTGTTTTCTACAAAGCTGGTGGATATCCTTGCACTACCATGTATCGCGGCGGCGAAACCACCGGCGCTCCCATAGATTGTTACAGTAGCGCCACCAGTTACTGCGCTCTGGCTTACGCCGCATCCGGTCACTCTTGCGTAGGTATATATGATTCCCGCAAATCCTCCGGCGCCATAGACGGTTGGACTGCTATTGGCATTTACAACGGTGTTGTCAACAAAGGAGTTGCTGACTGCGGAACTGCCGGTTATTTCCCCGGCAAACCCACCGGCGTAGTAGAGACCGGTGCTGACATGTGAGTTTGTCACTATTACATCATTTGCCCTTGCACGGTCATAAATTGACCCAACAAAACCGCCTGCATATGCACCGCCCGCAGAAACTCTCGCATTATTGACCCTGATGTTGTCTACCGAAGATATGTCAGCTAACTCGTGAGGTCTCAAAGCATCAATTACTCCATAAAGCGCACCTACGAAGCCGCCAGGGTAACTTCCTCTTGCATGTACAACAGCCCCGTCAACTGAACTATTCGTTACATGTGCCGTGCCTGCTCTGTAATCGTGGTATATCGCTCCCGCAAATCCAGCAGTATAGGCACCGGGATGAGCTGTGGTTGCATTAGTGGATCCTACCCGAATATTTACCACGTGACTATTATTGACAGTACCACCGTTATACACCGCCCCGACAAAGCCCGCAACGTATGAAAAGCCGTTCATATCAATATTTTCCACGCGACTATTATCGATAGCACCGCTGTTATACACTACCCCGACAAAGCCCGCGACGTATGAATAGCCGTTCAAATTAATATTAGCAGTGGACGAATTTTTCACTGACGAATTATTAACAACACCTACAAGTCCGGCTATATAGTTTGCTGCTCCTTGTATGGGACTGCCACCCGATGCAGTTCCATCATCCTGAGGGGCATTTGCAACGCCAATAACATGGACATTGTCTATCTCAGTTCTACCATAAGCGTTGCCCGCAAGACCAGCTTTTCTTTCGCCGCCTCCGGTTATTCCTTCAGCGGAAAGCCTAATTGTAAGGTCTCTTACGGTCGCGCCGAACAGGCCGCCAAATAATCCAGTGCCCGCAGTAGGACCGAGCCTGTCAATACGGAGCTCAGATATTGTATGGTTGCCGCCATCAAAAGTACCCCCATATGCCGTTGTACTTGTGATGCCGGGGTGTATAGGAGACCAGTTTGAAAACCGCTGATTTGAAGGTGCACTAGGATCGTTCAGGTTTATGTCACGTATAAGCCTGAAGTTGCCGGTACGGCTGATGCCGGACAAACGCTGGGCGCAGGCAATCTGAATAAATCCATTGACAGTGCGCCCGCATTCTGTTGGCTCTGGGCATCCCGCGAAATTACATGTCGTATTTGCCGAGCCGATAATCAGGACGCCCAGCACAACCGCCGCAACAAGAAACCCCGCAACAAAACTTTTGGGAAGCCGTTTTCTCAGCGATTTCAGCTCGCTATAAAATCCTGAATTCTTTTTCATCTTGATTGCCCTCCTTTATAAACATATATACAGGTCTTATCATGGCGTTGGCGCGATGTTTCCGCCGTTGCTTCCTGCTATGAATCCTTCTGTGCCCGCCGGGGCGGAGATATCGGTATTCTCAACGGAGTAGCCGCTGATTCTGCCGCCGGTATTGAGTTCCGGCATTCCTGTTATCTGTATTCCTGCCACATTGTTACCCGCAATGCCGCCCGCGACGCCGGTTCTCGCTACGGAAACAGTGCTTCCGCTGACGTTTGCCGTGCTTATGAAGCTGCTGCCGTTATTCGTCCCCGTTATTCCTCCGGCAGCGCCGTTTGGTACGGATATGACGCTCTCGGTGACTGTGGCGTCCATGATCAGGCTGTTGTTGACCGCTGTTATGCCGCCGGCGCGGAAGGTGCCGTTTCCGTTTGATGTGATTCTGCTGGTGCCGTTTAATGAGGCATTCCTTATAGCGCCGTTGTTTGTTCCCGCGACGCCGCCGACGCCTACGCCGCTCGTTGTGTTGATGTCAGCGCCTGTTACAATGGTGTTTTCAATCAGATTGTAGTTGACGCCAACTACGCCGCCTACGCTCAGATTATTGATTCCGCTTGCCGCAACGGAACTGTCCCTCACATTTACGCTCAGGATATTTCCGCTGCTGGTACCCGCGAGTGCGCCGACTCCTAAGCCCGTATTTGCGGTAATCGAGACATTGTAGAGGTTAACGTTTTCTACCACCGCAGATTCCGCGCCATTCCGGCCGATATCCGCGAACACTCCCACCCGCGCCGTGAGATTTCTTATTTCAAGCTCGGATCCGTCATAACGTCCCCGGAATGTTCCGGTTACTACGGCGCTGTCCGGGAATTCCAACCGGCTTTCTGCGTCAAACGCCACCGCTCCAAACGGGCCGACGATCGACAATTCTTTACGGTAGATTTCAAAATCCAAGTCAAGTCCCTGAGCAAAGCTTGCCTCGTACGCCGTGCCGACATTGCTGAGATGGCGCGGCGAGCGGACATTGAACGGAATTTCGTCTGTGCCCAGCGAGCTTTCCGTCGCCGTCGTGAAATCGGTTCCCGCCGCTGTTTCCGCATCGGCGGTGATGACCGTGTTCGCGAACATTGGGTTAAAGCGCGCCGCGTAAGTCACGATATCGCCGATTTGCACGATGAAGCTGATAAACCGGCCGTCCGACAACTCTTCCAGAACCGTATTATCCAGAAACAGTTGGTAACCATCCATAGTCTCTCCGGTCTCGCCGTCGATTTCCCAAGTTCTTGAAACCGGCGTTTGCGTAGACCATAGATCCATTTCCGCCGCCACAGTGGCGCTCAATAGCCAATCCGGGTTGACGCTGTCGCCGCTGCGGTCTGTTAGTACATATTCTCTGTCTGTGACGCCGTCGCCGACGGTGATCTTCAGCTCATGCGCATGCTCAAAGTTGAAAACGTAACCATCGTTTATAAGCGGCAGCGTTTCATCGCCCGTAAATTCGTCCTCGTGGCTGAAGTACATCCTGATTGAGTCCACGGTCCCCACCGCTGTATCAGCCTCATAGTATGCCAGATTCTGCGCGAACAGGCCCAGCATAGCACGTTTTGCGACGATCGGCCAGACGCCCGGGTTGTCAGGTATTATGCGCAGTTCCGGGTCGTTGCTGTTCCATATCGGCAAGAACGGATATGGGTAGATGTGCCTGAAACCGGGTTCATCCGGTACATATTCGGGGTGTATCTGCTCTTCTGTCAGCGGTCTGCCGTTCAGCCTCAGCAATCTGGTCCAGCTTGGCAGCTCATAGCCTTCGCCGTCCGGCGGCAGTGGCTTATTGAGCTGATCGTAGAATGTCCATGTATCCAGCCTTATCGACTCATCGCCTTCGCCAATCCCGCTGACTCTTTCGAGGTTAAACCCGCTGCGCCGCCCAACCGTCAATCTGTCTTCAATATCAAACAAGCTTGGGTGGACAGGCGCCCCGGAAAGGAAGTACACGTTACTCGCCTCGCCGTCTGAGGATATCGGAACTATGTTATCGCCGTCTTTTGGCGCCAGGGCCAGAAAGAGGGCGTCGTCAATGCGCGGAACTCTGCTGCCTGTTTGCGGCGTGTTGCGGCCCGCTATGCCGCCCGCGCTGCTTGATGTGGCTACATGGATGTGTTCTTCCGGCAGGGGTGAAATAAAGGTGGCGCCCGAGATCGTGCCTTCATTCCATCCGGTTATGCCGCCGGTGTAGAGCGCACCGTCAATCCTTCTCGGCCTCATGCCCATGCCAAACCCAAGATCCAGAGATGAATCTGTGCTATACTTGATAAACGTTACATTTATTGTCCCTTCATTTCTGCCGCTGACCGCTCCGGCGTTTGCGCTTCTGCTCCTGACGTCCGGATTCTCAATGGTCAGGTTCACCACAGAGCTGCCCGTATCTATATGTGTAAACAGCCCGGCGTTACCTTCCGAATTAACGGTAAGGTTCGAAATGACGCGGCGGTTTCCGTTAAAGTGGCCTCTGAAAATGCCGCTGTCGCCGCCGACATTGGCGATGGGTGTAAATTGGTCTACTACCGAACCGGGCGCTTCGAAGTCTATATCGCGCCTGAGCGTGAAGTTTCTTTCAGGGGCGTGGCGGATGTTATGCAAATGCCTCCCTGAGAGGATTCCGTATGTATCGCTGAGATCGGCGGCGCCGTCAAAGTATGGATGCCATTCATTGGACGTCGCCTGGGTCCCGTTTCTCAGCCTCACATTCACGCTGATGCTGCTGTCAACGCCTATTCCCGGCATATCTCTGAGCAGAACCTCAATGTCCTCATCGGGGGCCTTGTTTCCGGAGCGCCTGAGGTGGTCGAGGATCAGATGATAAGCGACATAGTCAGCGGCGCCGGAGTCCGTGCCTTCGATAAAAGTCATGGCGCTCAGTACATCTTCGGTCAGTGGGTCGCCATTTATGCGAATGTCAAGCTCCTCCGCCGGGTCGAAGTCGTCGGCGTCGCCCACAACATCGGAAGGCACCAAAATAGTGGTGTACAAGGTGTTCGAGCTTCCGGCATACGGCGCATACGGGCCAACTGGGTCATCGCCCGGCAGGTTGATCGGCGTATTTGCCCCGTCATGCAGCGTTACTATCGGGAAGCCTCGGTTTGCCAGCTCGCCCGTTTTCTCCACGCCGTAATAACCCTGTCTGCGGTCGCTCCCACGGGCTGTAGGCTCATAACCGGCTTCACCCATGCCGCGCACCCCGACGCCGGGTTCCGGTCGTCCGGGCAATGGGCGGATATTGTACTCTGAGTTTTCATCGAGATACCCAAAGCCCCTGCCGCTCTCAAACCTGTCGCTGTAGAATACCGACATGACGACGCCCGTCTCGATGTTAAACTCAATCAGAATCGCGTCTCTGTCCAGCATTTCCTTGTTTATCACGACTGAGCTTAGCAGCATCTCAACCAGCGGGTAGGCGCTCACGGGAGCGCCGGCAGGCTTGCCGATATAATGGACGAGCGCCCTGTTATCGTCATCATCGGTCCAGTCTTCCGCGTTGATACCGAGCGAGTTAAACACAAGTCCGTCGGTATCCCCCGCCGGAATAGCGTTTTCCAAACCCCGGGTGACACGAAGCTCGGTCAGCCGGTTTTGCGCACCAAGGTAGAGCGACCTCGCCACGTCCATCCTGTTAGTCTGTCTGCCCGACTCGATATAAATCAATATGCCGGGCGTTGCTGCCGCCGCCAGTATGGCAACAACCAGGAGAACCACTACAAGCTCAACCATAGTGAATCCTGAGCGCGGTTTCATCCTTGCTTTCATGATGCTCACTCCCTTCGTCAGCGCGGTCTCTGACCGCTTATGCTGAGTGATGATCGCTTCGTCCGCCGCGCGGACGGGAATTGTCTTTTCTTTTCATTTTATGCTATTTGCCTGTAGTCACTAATTCTCTGCGGATTGCCAACTATGTAACGCTCAACTTACAATTTCTTCCTCTTCTTCGACATGCGTGGGCCTTATTCTCTCCAGCTCGCTCTCAATAAAATCATGCCTGAACATCATTATCCTGAAAGCCAGCGTGACTCCGTCTATTTCATTAGCTTCCGGTCCGCCCGGGGCTATTGAGAAAGTTGTTATGCTTGTGGAGGGCATCACTTCCATCGTATCCAGAATCCAGTTCAACTGTTCAAACCCGCCGCCGAGGGTCATCGTTATCGGCAGTATTGAGAAGGCCGGATTGCCGGTTATGCCCCCTTCTGTAAAACCCGCAAGGCCCGCAATACTCTGACTGATCTCCATGAAATTATGATCTCTGACGAGGTGGGTCAGCTCGCGCCCGATTTCCTGATTCAGCGCTTCGTTGATGTACGCATCACAGATCTCATAGTACTCCTCAAATGCAGCCTCACGGTCTTCGCGGATTTGCGCCTCGTTTGCAAGTGAACTCTCAATTACCCTCCAGCGCATGTTGAGATCGCTTAATTCCGCGGTCTTGGCTTCAATCTGCTCATTGAGCGGCGTTATTACGAACTGAAATAAAATAATGAATGCGCCTATTGTACCGCCGCCGAATACCAGAATTTTCTCTCTCCTGCTCAGGGTCCTCTTTCCGCTTTCCATCAGTCTACCTCTTCATCATTCTCATCCGGCGTCATTTCAAACATACCTTCCGGCATATCCAAGCCAAACGGATTAGTAACGCGTTCCTTCTCGGAAATGGTCTGCAGAATGCTTTCGAGATTCTCCAGTAAATCCTCATAGGAAAAATCCAGGCTCAAATCAATATTGATTGAAAAGCTAAAACCATCACCTGAGGTTGAATAACCCGTGTAGGTAACTCTCGTCGCAATGCCGCTGTCGTAGAGGTAATCGACATAATCGGCTGATACGGTCGCGTCGGCGCAAACAGCGGAGACGCTCACGGTGCTTGCCGACTCATTGTAGGTAAAACTGCTGACCCTGACTACCATGGTGTGGCGAAAAAGTATGCTGTCAAGAAGCTGGCGCGTTGCTTTCACTCTGGTGTTTTCCCACTCGTTTTTAAGTTCCCTCTGCTCGGCAACTTCGGACAGCAGCGCCACTTCATCTCTCATCAGAGCTATTTCTATTTGTCTAGCCTGAGTATCCGGTGAATTTATCAGCGCATTTATCCTTTCGATTTCTCTATCAAGCGCCGTTGATTCTAAGTACAGATTAACAGACATTGCCACCAAACCCAATATAATGAGCGCCGGAATAATCATCAAAAACTTCTTATTAAGACCTTTGCCCCCCTTGCCGCCCCCGCTCATCTTCTTATGCACCGCGAGCAGGTCGACGCATTTGGCGGTCATCTGCATGTTGAGGCAGCAGAAATGGGTTTCAGGCGGAGGTGAACCGCCCGGTCCGTCATATACCTGAAGGGTCGTGAGGTTTACATCGGGGTATTGATTGTGCGTTACGAGATATCCGACGTCCTCCACGCCGAGTCCAATGTAAAAACTTGTATCTATTGTCCCAAAATTCTGTGACTGCGTAAACTGCAGCAAGCCGCCCAGGTTATCCAGAATGCCGTCGAGCATCTGCTGATCACCTTCGCCGTATAACCTCGTGCGGGAGATGAATACGTTTGCACCCCCAAAGAAAACCATCGAGAGCATGGTCATTCCGTCAATGATATTCAGCACTATTGTAGAATCATGAAACTCCTGCCTAGATTCCACGTAATTTATCACAGACTCCGTACCGACGCGTATGGCGCTCAGCTTGATGCCCGCTTCCGAGAATACCGACACATAGCTGTCCATCTGCTCCTTGGCGGCGGCAAATCCCATGACTGCGTTTTCGCCGGTTCTAATCGGACGGTATCCGCAGACGATTTGGTCAGGATTTTCAATGGTGTCGAGAAATTCGTCCCGAACCAGGCTCATCAGTTGCTTTTGGTTAAGCTTTGGGGTGGCTATCTTGCGGCTCAGGATCGAGCTGCCGTCAACTATAAGCCTTACCTCGCCTTTTAAAAACCCGGGATTGTCATTATCAATAGATTTCAGAGAAGAGATCATATAGGCGCGGTCTATGATGGTGCCGTTATACATGGCGCCTTCCGGCAGCGAATGAGTGACAAAACGCTTAGCGACTTTGCCTTCATACCCGATCATCTGTATCTGCTCGGAAGATATATATACAGATATATTCACAGCCAATCCTCCTCTCTTTTCTTCTGCTAATTCCTAGTATTCACGGGCTAACACAGTTCGCCCCTACCATTTTATACGCCCAGCGTCTCATACATCGCCGCCATCGGCAGCATGACCGCCAGGATCACAACCAGAATTACGCCCGCCAGAATGACAATCATAATCGGCTCCATCATCGCCACTATGGCTGCCGTCGCTTGTTCCGCGTCATATTCGAACATCTCGGCAGAGGATTCCAGCATGGCGTCCAGCCGTCCGGCCTCTTCTCCGATCTGCACCGTGCTTACCAGCTTGCGGTCGAATCCGTTAATAATCTCGATGGATTCCGCCAGTTGATCGCCGCTTTTTACTTTCTTGAGCAACTCCGGAAATTGGGCTTCGATATACTTGTTATTTAGTACAGTGCCGGTTATTTCCAGCGCTCTTATCATATTTACGCCGCTGCTGTACAAAGATGCCAGCGTCCGGCCAAAACGGGCCGTATATATAGTTCTCAGCGGCTTTTTGATGAGTGGGAGCATAAGTTTTATCTCGTCATACTTCAGCCTCACGCTGTATATAGTAAGCGACATCTTGCCGCCGACGACAATAACAACTATTGCGACGATAACATACATCCAGCTTACCTGCAGCCATTCTGTGAAGGCTATGATGATCTCTGTGAAAAGGGGCAGCTCCCCGAATGATTTCAGCGTATCAAAAAACTCCGGCAAAACGCCCAGAAATACGATAAATACAACAGCCACAGTGGCGACGGCCAGAATCATCGGGTATCTCATCGCGGCCTTGACCTGGGCGTTGAGCTTATGCTCTTTTTCGTAATGTGTCGCCATATTGACGGTCACTTTCTCAAATTGTCCGCTTTCCTCTCCGGAAGCGAACATATTAATTAGCAGCTCGGGGAAAGTGCTTCCGTGCTTGCGCATAGTTTCCGACATTGTGACGCCTTTTACGAGTTCGCTGTGCATATTTGTGTACAAGGCTTTGAGCTTTGGTTTCGCGGCGCTGTCTTTGAGTATCTCCATCGCCCGCGCCGCCGGGATGCCGCTGGAGAACATGTTGGCAAGCTGCCTGCAGAATTCGGCCACATCCTTTGGCTTCAGGCGGAATTTCGCGCTCCCTTCGGAAAGAATGCTGTACTTCAGTGGAACGAGACCCATTTTCCGCATGATCACGCGGAAGTCTTCCTCGTTTCTCGCATCGACTTCGGACATTACTTTTTTATTTTCAAGGTTCACCGCCGTATAACTGAAACGTGGCATAGCTTTCCCCTCTCAAATACTGTTTACCTAGAACAGTCCCATATATAAATCATACACCGATAATATCTGCTCTCCGTAGAGAAGCGCCGCCGCAATGCCGAAGCATAGATATGGGCCGAATACCATTTGATCTTTTCTCTTCGCTTTCTTGAGAATCAGCTTTATTATCGCGGCGGCCCCGCCGGTGACGACTCCAAAGAAGAAAGCGACTAAAATGCCTTGCCATCCGAGCAGAACACCGCATACAGCCATGAGCTTGACGTCCGCGCCCCCAAAACCCCCGATGAGAAACGCCAGGATAAACATTGGTACGCTGACTGCCACAAAACCGATGCCCCTGTTTATGAGCGTTGCCGGCAGCGTCATCTCCGGCTGTAGCCATATTGCCGCAACGGCAAAGGGAATCAGCGCAATTATCAGCCCGTTTGGTATCTCCGTGGTGCTTATGTCTACAAGGGCGACCGCCAGTAAAATAATGATGACGCCGAAAGCAAGCGGCGTCATCAAGCTGATCCCGTATACAATAAACACCAGCGCCGACGCCCCAGCGCAGACTATCTCCGAAAGTAAGTATCGCGGTGAAACAGGCTTCCTGCAGCCGCCGCACCTGCCAAGCAGGATGAGCCAGCTAACGATTGGTATTAGCTCGTGCCAGGCGAGGGTTTTCTCACATGCCGGGCACATCGACCGCCCTTTTATATTCGACACGCCCCGGGCGCTCCGCAATGCGTAAGCGTTAATAAAACTGGCGAGACAGGCGCCGAGAACGGCCATTATTACAGTTATGACGATTTCGTATGAAGTCATACATTCCCGATCCCCTTGCTCTCATAAAGTGTCCACTGTACAATACACACTCGAAACTGCACACTGTAAACTGTCCACTTTAGGTCTCGGACTAATCTCCCGCCTCCCCGCCGCGCCCGGAGACCGGGCGCGGCGGGATAAGCGTAACGTCTAGTTCAGATAAGCAAAACTTGCTGTGAATACTTATTATGGGGAGGCCGGGTGTGTAATGTACATAAACGTATAGTTAGCACCGGCACCGGTTGCGCCTGCTGTGGGTGTCCTACCGGGCGAAGACAGACCAGAGAAAGCACTTTCCGAAAGTCCAACAACTACCTTCTGTCCACTTCTTGATCCCTCATCAAGAATGCCGCCTACCGCAATGGCACCGTCAAAAGCAATGATATAGGTTCCCGGAACAATGTTTATCTCGCCTGTAAACTCTGCCAGAACCGCACCGGGATCATTTATGTCAGGTGCTCTCGGAGGGGTGAGCTGCATGGCACGGACAGAGCCCGCCATCATGACCGCGCGGACGTCTGCCTGGTCAGCGGCGACGTTCGCTTGATTGATAACACCGAGGATTGCGGGCACGAGGGCCGCGATGAGGATTGCGAGGATAACGATAACTACGATGAGTTCTACCAGGGTGAAACCCTTTTTGCTGTTGCTCAGCATCCTTTGCCTAGCTTTGAGTAGCTTTTCCATTTTGAGATCTCCTTTTAAAATAATTTTTTATTATATATAGATTTTCACAATCTATTATAACCTGAAGTTAGGGTTTGCCGGCTGAATACTGCTTTGGGCTTTTCTCTCTTTTTGCTCACAAAAAAGCTTCCCTCTACAAATCTTTGCGGGAAAGCTGTCCACCTATTATGTAACAATCTCTTGTGTACATACAGCAGCTGGCTACCTTCCGCAGTAAAACTCCGGTCAAGGCCCTATAGCTTTGCGTCACTGTCTTTCGACAACTTTGCCCTTTGTGTACGATATTAACTTGAGATAAGCTCCTTTTCATTCACTAAACGCATTCTAGCATAGCTTTCGACCATTGTCAAGCACTTTTTTAATATTTTTTTAATATTTTTCGAAATTTATTAACTTTTTACTCTACATTCTACTCTAAAGTACTCTGCACACCTCATTTTGCAAGGATTCACTGTCAATTCACTGAGAGAATTAAACCATAGTTTTTGACTCATGTCAAGCATTTTTTGTCGATTTGCAAAGAGTTTTTCAACTTTTTGTCTCTATTCAGGACATATTGTGAATGCTATCCGCTCGCCTACACGACCACGTCGAATATCCGCTTCCCGTCAAAACTCAGCCAGTCGGCGTACGGCTGTTTGTTTGCGCCCTTTCGGAAATCGAACGTCAGGAGGTAGCCCGTACCGAAGCCTTTGCTGTCCATGTAGCCCGCGAGCTGCTCGTAGGCCTTTTGGTGCTCTGCCTCTCCTTTCCAGAGCTTGAGCTCAATGATGAACTGCTCGTCCCCAAAGTCCACGACAATGTCCATGCGCCGCAGGTCCGTGAACTGGCTCTCTATGTGGAAGAACCCCTGCCCATTTATAAGCGGCCTTATGTACGACAGGAATAAAAGCCGCCCCTCGCGCTCAATGAACTCTGCATCGCGCTCGCTAAACATCTCGGCGTAATGCTGGGCGAACTTGCGCAGGCACAGCTCCATGTCGAACCGCCCGCTTGCCACTATGTCGTTTTGCAATACACCCGTAATCCGCCGCTTTTGCAGTTCCTCGTCTTTTGCGATGAAATAGTCGCAGATAACCAGCTCGAATACCCTGTTGGACACCGCTGCGCTCCTGTTCTCTTCTTTAATAATCCCGTATATTCTGGCCATATCGACAGCGGGGCTGCCGATAGCGTATGTCCTCTTCTTTCCAAGCATCAGAATATCATAAATCAGGTTGTACAGGTTTTCGTTGTTCTCAAGATTCTTGTACAAGTCATCGAATAGCGTATTGTTCTCAAGAAGGATTATATTGACAGCTTCCTGCACACCTCGATGCGTCCAGTTCTTACCGAGCTCCTCATCAATACACTGGCATATCCTCGACACCAAAAACGGGTATCCGCTCGTGTAGCTGTATATTTCGTCGGCGATCGCACCTACATCCATGCCCGAGCTGTGGTCCGTTTCATAGTCCGCGAGCATCGTGGATATCTCCGCTGGGTCGAAAGACATGTCAACCCTGAAGTTTGCGGCTATATTCCACGGCGAGTTGTAGAGCTTGCTTTCCGTCATCGCAGGCGTGTATACCCCTTCGTTTATCAGCTTCAGTTTGATGTTCCTTATATCGTACACCCCGGCGAGTATGACGCTGTGGAAGGTGTGGTCTTCATTTTGCTCGCGCTTGAGGTATTTATCGCGGAGAAGACCCAAAAAATGCAGGTATGTCCTGTTGTCGCTCGTCTTGTCGACCTCGTCGATCATCAGCACGAGTTTTTTGTCCTTGGTCATTCTGGTTATATGTTGGCTTAGGCTCTTAAATCCGTCCGCAGCCTCATTCATCCAGCCTTCCCTATATTCTTCGTGTACATCGGTGAACTCCAGCGCTTCCCGGATAGACTCCATGAATACCCAACAAAACGCGGCTTCAGACTCGAAGCTTTTGTCACCGAGCCCCTCGAAGCTTATAGATGCGACTATGTACTCATTTCTCAGCGCTTTCTTTAGAAGCGACAGAGTCGTCGTCTTTCCGTACTGCCTCGCGCGGTTTATCGTGAAATAGTCACCGTAACCGACCATCTCCTTGATCTTCGCAAGCTTCCCGCTTATGTCAACCATATAGTGCTTTGCGGGGATACACACGCCCGTCACGTTGAATCTCTTCATGATAACCGGCCCCCTAGTAAATCTCTGTGTAGCTCGATGGGACGAATATATTGACATATGGCACGGCCATGCCTAAAGTTTACCAAGGCTATTAGCTTCACCTGGCTAGGGCCATGAAATTTGCCCTGTCGTTTGCTTTTTCCTGGGCGTGTTCTCTTGTGACTTCTCCGGTTCGAACGAGATTCGCCAGGTACGCGTCAAGGAGAACCATGCCCTGCTTCGCGCTCATTTGTATCGTGGAGTCGATTTGGTGCCCTTTGCCTTCGCGGATGAGGTTGAGTACGGCGTCGGTCCCTGTCATGATCTCAAATGCAGCGACGCGCCCTTTACCCTCCGCCCGCGGTATGAGAGTTTGGGTAATGACCCCCTTGAGAGTGGAGGCAAGCTGGGTGCGTACCTGTTGCTGGTTTTCGGCGGGGAATACGTCGATGATACGGTCAATAGTCGCGGCCGCGCCTGTGGTATGCAAGGTAGAGAGTACCAGATGTCCGGTTTCCGCTGCGGTGATAGCGGCGGATATCGTTTCAAAGTCGCGCATCTCGCCTACGAGGATAACGTCCGGGTCTTCACGCATCGCGCTTCGCAGCGCGGCGGAGAAGGAACTGACGTCAATCCCGATATCGCGCTGATGTATAAACGCTTTTTTCTGGGTGTAGACATATTCCACCGGGTCTTCAATTGTGAGGATATGACAGGCGCGGTGCCTGTTTACATAGTCTACCATAGCCGCCAAAGACGTCGACTTCCCGCTTCCGGTCGGACCCGTAACAAGTACAAGCCCCCTCGGCTCGCTCGCGAGCTGCTTGAGTACCTCCGGGAGGCGGAGTTCTTCAAATGAGCGTATCTCATTGTTAATAATACGTATTGCGGCGGTAATCGCCTTCTGCTGCCGGTAGACGTTTACCCTCTGGCGCTGTCCGTCGCTTGTCGTGTAGCACATATCCACATCTTCGCCGCGCTCAAACTGCGCCCGTTGGGACTCGTTGAGCATTGAATAAACAAGGTGAAACTTCTGTTCCTGCGTCATTTCGAACTCGGTCTCATAAAGCACCCCATCCACAGGAAAAACCGG
>Ga0099364_10003022_pt1 | contig 26423 bp, 21 predicted proteins | sample TergutTh196P3_FD_73070 | JGI IMG/M metagenome (GOLD analysis project Ga0099364, IMG submission 73070) | Microcerotermes parvus P3 segment gut microbial communities from Pointe-Noire, Republic of the Congo - Th196 P3 | ecosystem: Host-associated > Arthropoda: Insects > Digestive system > Gut ...
TATATAGCAAACGGCAATAATATCTTTGAAATGAGGGGCGGCATTATATCCGGTAATAACGCCTCTAACAGTACCAGCAACGGCGGCGGGGTGTATGTAAATGGTACCTTTACCATGAGCGGCGGTACTATATACGGTCTTAATGCGGCTTCCACAGCACTCAGAAATACTGCCGGCAGCGGTGCAGCACTGTCTGTAACCAGTACCGGCACTGCCATACGTAGTAATGATACTGTGATTACTGCTCCCGGAAGTGGTGTAGATACTACCATTTCGACAGGAGGAACGGGATCTGTGATCGTAAGTTATAACATCAATGGCGGAACCGGAACAACTCCTACGGCACATAATGTTCCTGCCGGTTTCGACATAATGCTTCACTTTGGAACCGGCTTTTCCAGACCCGGCTATACCTTCAGCGGTTGGAATACCAATCCTGCCGCAGCAGGATCTGTCGGTATGGATACCAATTACAATGCCAGCTCTTCATTTACTCCGAATGGCAACATTACTTTATATGCTAAATGGGATATTGTATTAACAGCCAACACCTATACCAGTGGCAATATTACTTCATCAAGCGGTCAGTGGTTCAGATTCACGGCAACCGCCGATACGCAGTACATACATGTCAATTTCGGTACACTGGCAGATGTGAATGTTCAGGTGTTTGACAGCAGTAACACTGCGGTTGGAGCCAATACACGATTACAATCTTCTGTTAGTACCAGATCCATTTCACGGGCTGTAACGGCAGGGCAAATGTACTACGTAAGGGTAACGCCTACCAGCGGAAGCGGCACGTATCAGATAGCTTTTAATTCAGCAGTGGCGCCGCCTGGTCTGACTGTTATGGCCTCCGGCACTTGGGCCAATGGCTCTATTTCAACATTGAATAGAGAACAATGGTTCATATTCACCGCAAACACCAATTTACAGTACATACATGTCAATTTTGATACACTGGCAGATGTGTATGTTCAGTTATATGACAACTTAAGCGAAACGGTTGGAGCCAGTACACGACTATCTGGCAGTACTACATCTATTTCACGGCCTGTAACGGTAGGGCAAATGTACTTCGTAAGGGTAACGCCCTTCAATAACAACGGAAGCGGCACGTATAAGATTGCGTTTAATACGTCTACGGCACCACCGCAGTAACGGCGAGTTTAGCGTGGGCAGAACAATATCACCGTGAACTCAGAGAGCTATCCTTGCCCGGCACCTAGAAATTAGGTGTTGGGCAAGGGACGGCTTTAATTGACTTTTCTATTAAATTCAGGGTAATATAACATCAAGCGAGGAACTAAAATTAATGCAGCAGAATTCAGAACAAAAACAACTGACAGAGAATATCATAAAAAATGAAACTGTTGCAAAGGAAGTATTTCCTAATGAGCAATGGTTAAACGTTACATCAATAAATCCAGGGCGTAATGACGCTGATTTTGAAATTCCAAAAAATATTGAAAACATTAAAGTTGCAAAATCAAGATTAACTCCTACAAGAGGTAAACAAAACATTTCAGAAAATGATGCCAGAATATTAGCAAAAGAAATAAGACAAGCAAAAGTTCTAACTGATAGAGGAGCGTTTGTTTATATACTGCCAAAAATGAAAAATACGCAAGGCAGATATATTCCCGGACCTGATGCTCTTGTAAACGGTATACTATACGAATTTAAAACAGTAGAAGGCTCACTTAAACGATTTGAAACAAGATTCAGAGAATCAAGAGAACAGGGACAGAATGTATTTATTCGAGTTATGAGAAGCGATATAACAAAAAACGATGTTATTCGAAAAATGTATAGCATTATAAATGACCCAAAATATACAGGCGGGTACAAGGGTAATTTAATATTTTCAGTCAGGCAAGGGAATTTTGAAAACGTTTATTATGTTCAGATTAGAGACTTAAAGAAATAAAAAATTCGGGGGGGATGTCTTTCGACCTCCCCCCCGCAGGCTCTCGAGGCTACAAGGCCGCCTCGAGAAGTGGCACTATATTGAATATACGTTATTTTTTATTAGGTGTCAAGCATTTTTTTGCATTTTTTGCCAGATTTTCTCATTTTTGTATCCGTACTTGCATTCAGCGATAACCCAGCTACGGACAAGTCCAATCTGTCTTCAGTACCCCGCCACAACCATCATACATGATTAACGGCTATAGAGCAAGAGACATTAAAAAAGGTGTATATTGCGACAGAAATTTTTCACTTAAAGGTATAATCCCGTAAATTACTCAACGATATATTATGAATATACCAATGAAAGGTAAAATAATATCGTATGGTATTATAGTGTCCAATAATCGTTTAAAAGGATGGTGTTTATGAAAAAGATTAGATTAATTTTTGTATTCTTTGTTTTTCTTGGGTTATCAGCCTTTGGTTATACCGAGGAGCAGGAGGAAATTGATTTTTTATTGTTCCTGCCCGATAGCGGTAATCAGTTTGCGGATGAAAGACTGGCAATGGAACATCTTGATAATGTAGCGAATTATTTAATGAACAGGAATTTAAGCCCCGGACAAATTCATGTAGACGGATACGCCGCAGTTGCGGCCAATGATATTGAGCCGGGAAATTTATCAAGGGAAAGGGCTCTTTTTGTAATAAATGAGCTGCAAAAACGCGGAATACCCGAAGAATTATTCGCAGATCCGGTAGCTTTTGGTTCAGTAGATTTTTGGGGCAGTAACGCAGACGAAAATGAAAAAAGTTTGAATAGACGAGTCAGAATATTTTTGGATGGTTATTTCCTGACATCTGGTACATTTACAAGTATTGATAATGAAGAAACAACTAAGCATGAAAATGTAATATATGGGAAAAAATCCAAATCCCTCTGGATGCTGTTGTTTTTATTATTGCTTCTATTAATAACTATCGCTTTAATTATCCTGATTATTTTCCTTATATTAAGATGCTGTAAAAACTCCAGAACATCAAAGGAGGATAATAGACTACTGGCCGCTTACGCCGCGAATGGTTATGTCATTGTGAATTTGGAAGAAGAGATTCGCCGCCGCGCCTATGAACTATATTTGGGGCGTAATGGACAGAACGAGGACGCAGACATAGACTGGTGGAAAGCCGTTGCTGAGATATGCGCCCGTTATGAGGCTGCTGGTTATAAGGCTTATACAACGCAAGGGTGTTGGTGGGCGCGCAGATAGCGCGCAGGTAGCGCACAGCGTCCAAGTAATGGAGTTTGCCAAAGGTACAAAGCTATGTTACACTAATAAAAACCACAAAAAAGAGGTACTGTAATGGCTTTAACAATTCCTGCTGCCGGCAAGGCTCACGATTTATTGGCGCTGGGCGCGTTGGTGACCCGGCTTGATCCCGGCGTTATTCCTTTTTCGGAAGCGAACGAATATCTCCTGCATGTTTCCGGCGGAGAGTACAATGTGGCGTCCAATTTGTCCACCTGTTTCGGCTTGAAGACGGCTATTGCCAGCGCCATAGTAGATTACCCCATAGGCCGCAGAGTCGAGTCCGCTGTACGGAAAGCGGGGGTAACTCCCTATTATAAGCGTTTTGAGCATGACGGAGTTCGGGGGCCAAATATGGCGATTGTGTGGAGCGACCGTGGTCAGGGAGTGCGCGCGCCTGTGGTGTTTTACAATCGTTCAAATGAGGCGGCGCAGCAGCTTAAACCCGGGAGTTTTGATTGGGACGCGATTTTCGCGAAGGGAGTGCGCTGGTTCCACTCAGGGGGAATTTTCAGCGCGCTTTCGGCCACAACATCAGAGCTTGTAATTGAGGCAATGCAAGCCGCGAAAAAAGCCGGAGCGATTGTGTCTTTCGATTTAAATTACCGCGAAAAACTTTGGTCGCTTGTTGCTAAAGAACGAGGTTTAAGCGCGGCTCAGGCCAGCGAAGAAGCGGCAAAAACCCTGCGCGAGATAGTGAGTTATGCTGATGTAGTTGTCGGCAACGAAGAAGACCTGCAGAAAGGACTTGGGCTTAAAGGGCAGGATGTCGAAGCCAAGGGCGAACTTGACCCCACTGCTTTTTTCGCCATGATAGAAAGCGTAACAAAGGATTTCCCGAACATCAAGGCAGTGGCGACAACTATGCGCGAAGTTCATTCCACAAACCGCCACTCCTGGAGCGCGGTACTCTGGCTGGACGGCAAAACATATCAGGCGCCAACTGCAGAACTGGATGTGTACGACCGGATTGGCGGCGGGGATGGTTTCGCTTCCGGTTTGTTCTACGGTCTGATGTCCGGCAGGGAACCGGAAGAAGCCCTAAAACTTGGCTGGGCGCACGGCGCGTTATTAACCACCACGCCTGGGGATACTTCCATGTTCAGCCTTGAGCAGGTAGAAGCCTTCGCCAAGGGCGGCTCCGCTAGAGTGCAAAGATAGGGAAGTTGTTCAGAAACTGAAGTTTCCGAACAACTCTATTAATCGAAATAAATTTTCGCGTTCCCAAAGGAAATATCACGCGCCATTTTTTCAAGGCGCGGCGTATCCAGAGGATATTCTCCGTTTTCCGCCCAGCCGCCGATCAAGTTGCACATAATACGCCGGAAGTATTCGTGGCGGGGGTAGGAAAGGAAACTGCGGCTGTCGGTTAACATTCCCACAAAAGCCGGTAGTATTCCCAAACTTGCAAGAATTCGCATTTGTTCTTCCATTCCATCCCTGTGATCGCAGAACCACCACGCCGAGCCAAGCTGCATTTTTCCTTTTATGCCCGTACTCTGAAAGCCGCCCATTATTGTCGCCAAAGGATAATAATCTTTCGGGTTCAGTGAATAAAGAATAGTTTTTGGCAGACCATTTGATTCCATGCGGCCAAGCAGGGCGGCAAGGTTCCCGCTTAAACTACGATCGTTAACTGCATCATAACCAGTATCGGCCCCCAACCGCGAAAATGAACTTGCGTTTACATTGCGGATCGATGAAAGGTGAAGCTGCATTACCATTTTCCGCTGAGCATAAAGATTCGCCAATGAAATCAATATTTTTGTTTTATAGGCATCGCCGTCTTCCTGTGATACCGGTTCTCCTGCCATCGCTTTTTTAAAAGTTTCTTCAATTTGGCCGCTGGAAGCAATCGCATAGGGCGCGTACTCAAGCCCGTGATCCGAAGAACGGCAGCCAAGGCTGATAAAAAAATCCAGACGCCCTGCAAGCGCGGCAAGTACATCATCAACACATTTAATCGTTATTCCGCTTGCCTTAGAAAGAGCCTCTATATAACCGGTAAAACCAGTCGCCGTAATATTAACCGCTTTGTCCGGACGGAAAGAAGGTATAACCTTTGTCTCAATTTTTCCTATCGGCGCTGTTCCTTCGGCAATAATACGGTGGTGTTCAAGCGAGTCGACAGGATCGTCCGTTGTTCCTACAGCGTATATTTTAAACTTTTCAAAAATTCCCCTTACCGACAATTCCGGCGTTTGCAATATGGCATTTGCCTTTTCCCAGATTGCCGGAGCGCTGTTTTCCGTAAGCGGTTCATGGATGCCGAAATAACGCTGAAGCTCAAGGTGGGTCCAGTGATAAAGCGGATTCCCTATCAGGTTTTCAACAGTCCGCGCCCAGGCAAGGAATTTTTCATAACCGGAGGCGCTGCCTGTTATATAATTTTCATCAATACCCATCGCTCGCATCATCCGCCATTTATAATGATCCCCGCCAAGCCATGCCTCAGCAAGGTCCTTCAAATTCACGTTTTCTGCGATTTGAGCCGGTATAAGATGACAGTGGTAGTCATAAATAGGTTCATTTTTTACAGCCTCGTACAAATTTTGGGCTGTTTCACTTTCCAACAGGAAATTTTCGTCCATAAAAGCCTTTGCCATATCGTTCCTCCAACTTAGCTCATTATACCAGAAAGTTAAGTTCCTATAATAGTAAAGTTTTGTAAAAGCCTAAATATGCCGAAATTCTATAGAGATGCCCGCGTTAATTTCATTTAAAAAATCTTTTCTTTTCCTTTTGGCTGGTATTGCCTGTTCTGCAGGTGCGGCATTTCTTCTCGTTTTTTTGCTTGCCGGCCCTATATTAAGCCCGGTTTACGATTTTTTTCTGAGTTACCGCCAGCCGCCGCCGATTTCACGGGAAATTTTGATAATTAATACCGAAGAATTCACGGAAACCAGCGATATTTTTTCAGTTTTAATGACATTAACGGAAATGGAAGCGTCGAATTTGTTTCTGGCAGCCAGAGTTTCAGGTTCCGCCTCGCCGGTTACCGGAACCGAGACCGAAATACGGCGGCGGTTTTATGATGAATATATTCTGCTTGGAAATAATATCCGCAATCTTTTCGAAGCGATTCGTCTTGGATCGGTGCAGCCGGCGCAAGCTCCGCTTTATATAGAACAGTTGGTGGAACTGACGGAACAAAGCAGGGAACGCCTGCTTTCGGTACTGATAGACAGGGACGAGGATTTAGTCCGATCTGCCGCTGTATTTGGCAATTTTATTGAAGTTGAAGTTAAACCTGTTATTGATTGGGACGGGAAAATCAGGCGCGCCAATCCGGTAGAAATGGAATCGACATTGGAACATCCTGTGTACAGTAGTCTTAAACATCGTTATGCTGCTTCACAAATTGAAAATTCCGAATTTGGGTATATTCTGGTACTCCGCAAGTTTAACGAAGATGAACTGGAAATTTTCCTGGACAGGGAAGGGAACATTATAACTCCTTTCCATGGCGGCGATTTTCGCAGAATTGACAGTTTGCTTTTTCGTCAATACGAAGAAGCCGACAGTGTTATGCGCCAGACTTTAAGGGATGCCAATGATCTGGGAGCTTTTTCCATGACTCTGCCGGAACAGTCGCCCCTGTTTATCGAAGAATATGCGTTTGTTCTAAGGGAAGAATTGTTAAAATCGCCGGACAGCGAAAAGCGCTCTGCGTGGATAGAATCCCGCGCGAATTATTTTAAGAGCCTGCTGGATTTCCTTTACGGTTCCGCAGAATCTCTTCTTGTTTCCGGGTATGAGGAAATGATAGCGGGCGAAGATTCTTTAGACGAAGAAGGGCTTGCCAGATTGATTAATATGCGGGATGAATTAATCCTCTCGTTTTTTATTATGCGCGAAACATATAATGAACTGATACAGATCCGAAACATATTGCAGAGTGAACTTGCTTCTTCGTTTTGTATTATGGGGCCGCAGAATAACGCGGATTATTGCGCCTTTCTCGCAAACGCGCTGATAACCGGAAGCCATATCAGACCGGTGCTTAATCTGTACGCATTGTATTGGATAATCGCTCCGTCATTTTTAATACTGCTTATTATTTTCAGGATGCGTCCTTCTTTGTTGTTATTGATGGGGTTTGTCTTCAGTGTAATTGCCGCTGCCGGTTTTGGAGGGTATTTTATCTACAGCGCGTACTGGGTCGATCCGGCGATTGTTTTTGGCGCGTCATTTACTGGAACTCTTGTCCTTTTTTTCTGTAAACGTATTACCATACGACACAGGGCGCGCCGTTTCCGTATCGCTTACGGTTCGGCGGTAAACCGGGACACTCTGCGGAAATTGATTGCCAGGGGAAGGCCGGATATTCATGAAAAAACCGTTGTCCCTGCCGCCATATTGGTAATCAGAGATTTTAATCTGCTTAATACGGAAGAACGTGAAAAATCAACGGAAACGGGAGAGGCTCAAAAGTTGTATTATGAGACAGTCAGAAAAATTGTCTTTGATGCGGGCGCTGTTATTGCCGGGTATCACGGAGATACTATAATTGTTTGTTTCGGTTCGCCTCTTGATATTAAAGACTCCGACAATCCCTGCGACGATGCCTGTATATTGGTAAAAAAACTGTTGTTAAACAAAAAATCTTCATGGCGTTTTGGTCTGGATACCGGTAAATGTACCTTTTCATGGACACCGGAAACAGGATTTACCGTGAACGGCAGGCCTGTAGGCCGCGCTAAAATTCTTGCTTCCAAAAACGCGCGATTTAATACACGGGCGCTTATTACCAATTCGTTACGCGATCTTACAGCTTTAAAGGTGAGAAAAGTTGGTACTTTGCTTGATGAAACCGATGCTTTTTACGAATTAACCGTTTAAATGGGATGCCCAAACAGGACATCCCTTGTTAGAGTTGTTCGGAAACTAACCGAGATGTCGGACAAGTCCATTGTTTTTTTTTCATTGTTTTGTGATATAATACCGTAGTGAACATTATTTTATTTGAAGAATATGAACTTGGGCGGAACCTTCCCCGTAGGGATGAACGGACGATTCATATTTTAAAAGTTCTGCATAAAAAACCCGGCGATACTTTTGAAGCGGGGATTCTCGGCGGTATGCGGGGGACTGGCAGAATAGAAAAGATCAATTTTGACGGTTCTATTTTTATTTCTTTGAATGTAACTGAGCTTCCTCCGCCCCGTTTGCCTGTGCGAATCGCTGCCGGGTTTGTACGCCCAATCCAGATACGGCGTCTGCTGCGGGATCTTTCCAGTATCGGGGTATCCGCCATCGATCTTGTCGGAACCGAACTGGGGGAAAAAAGTTACCGTGATACAAAGCTGTTTAACGATGGCGGCGCTCATTCGGCGCTTGTTGAGGGGGCGGTTCAGGCGCGTGATACCTGTATACCAGCGCTTTCGGTTTATGATAATTTGGATAAATGGTTAGTGGAAAAACCTTGGGAAAATAAAATCGACAGATACAGCCCGCTGTTAGTTGCCATGGACAATGTGCGCCCGGAAGGTTCTCTTTTTAACCTTGGCAATACAAACCGGTCAGCAGTACTCGCGATTGGTTCCGAGAGAGGCTGGTCGGACAGGGAACGGGACTTGTTTGAACAGACAGGGTTTTTAAGGCTGTCAATGGGATGCCGCGCCCTTCGCACGGAAACCGCCTGTATTGCGGCTGTAGCGCTGGTTATGGAAAAGCTGGAGGAGTTAATATGAATCAGGACATTGTTAAGGAAAAATTGCTGACTATTGAAGACGCTCCGTTGGAGTTTTCTCTCATTTTTTCCGGAAAGAAAAGTTCCAAAGTGAACGGTCTTTACAAGGTACAAACCAGGGAAATAATTCTTCATAACCGCAATTTCAAACCGGATGAGGCTGGGCAAAACCTGCTGCTCTATACGGCTATTCACGAATACGCCCATCACTTGCATGCCTGCTCTCGTGGCGGCACTCTTTCGCCGCGCGCGCACAATTCGGAGTTTTGGGCTATCTTCCACGCTTTGCTGGAAAAAGCGGAAGCCAAAAAAATTTATAGTGATGTTTTTTCTGTTTCTCCTGAACTTTTAGAACTGACAGAGGTAATACGGACTAAATACCTTAAAAATAACGGCGCCCTTGTAAAGGAAATGGGAAAGCATTTACTGAACGCGCATAACCTGTGTACGGGCATCGGTGTACGTTTCGAAGATTATGTTGACCGGATGCTGCGTATTCCCCGGACTGCTGCCAATATGGCGATTAAAATGTTCGAATACGATATTGCTCCCGAAGTGGGCGCCGATAATATGCGCTTTCTTGCGGGTATCCGTGACGGTGATAAACGTAAAGTCGCGGAAACCGCGCTTATCAAGGGAAAAAGTCCCGATACTGTAAAGGTTCAGGTACGCGGCAAAGAAAAGGAAGAAGACCCGATGGTGCAACTGGAAAAGGAAAAGACAAGGCTGGAACGGACAATAACCGCTCTTTCAAAACGTCTGGAAGAAGTAAAACAGGAAATAGCTTCCAAAAATTGAGAAATCCGGAAAGCAGCGAATTGCCATTTGCTTTTTTCGTTTGTTTTTATTAAGATGTGTTAAGTGGGCTAATGAATGAATAATAACAGAAAAGTTTACATAGACTATAATGCCACCACGCCTCTTTTGCCGGAAGTGAAAGCTGCCATGACAGAGGATATGGAAATTTTTGGAAATGCGTCAAGTATGCACGCATCGGGCAGGCAGGCGCGCGCCAGGGTAGAGCAGGCGCGCGGCGCTGTCGGCAGTCTTATAGGGGCGGAGGACGGGACAATTGTTTTTACCTCCGGCGGCTCGGAAGCCAACAATATGGTGTTTCAGACCATGCGCCGTCTTGCCGAGGCAAACCCTGACGGCCGCGATGAATTTATAACCACGGCTATCGAGCATCCCTGTGTATTAAATTCGGCATTTTTTTTAAAGGACCTTGGGTTTAAAGTAATCGTTTTGCCTGTGGACGAGTACGGAAAGCTTAAAATGGATGAACTGGAAAAAGTTCTTGGCGATAAAACCCTTTTTGTGTCGGTAATGGCAGCTAACAACGAAATAGGTACCGTGCAGGATTTTAAAGAGATAACCGCCATGGTAAGGGAGGCGGGCGCTTTTATGCATACCGATGCGGTGCAGGTTGCCGGAAAAATACCGGTAAATGCGGCGGAGTTGGGGGTAGATTATCTGACTGTTTCAGCTCACAAACTTTACGGTCCCAAGGGTGTGGGCGCATTGTATGTGAAGAAAGGCTCTCCTCTGTATCCGCTAATACACGGCGGTCATCAGGAGGATGGTCTGCGGGCGGGAACTTACAACAGTACAGGCATTATGGGTTTTGGCAAAGCGGCGGAAATTGCCGCCGCTAAAATCGACAGGTACGGCGGCGAGTTTTCCGTTTTGCGCGACAGGCTGCGCCGGGGGCTTTTAGAAAAAATTCCGGAAATTAAGATAAACGGCCACCCCAAGGACGCGCTGCCCAATACGCTGAATGTTTCTTTTCCCGGTGCGGAAGGGGAGGCGATCCTTCTTTCCATGGACATGAAGGGAATTGAAGCGTCTACAGGTTCGGCCTGCGCTTCTGGAAGTTTAGAACCTTCCCATGTGCTTTTGGCAACCGGCCTTGGACCTGAATTCGCGCACGGATCAATTCGTTTCAGCCTTGGATGGGGTATCACAGAAGAAGATATTGATTATATAATTGAAATACTTCCGCCCATAATCTTTCGGTTACGGGCAATGTCAACATTTTCAACATATTGAGGTGTATATGTCAAGCTGGATATATTCGGATACTGTAAAAGAACATTTTACCAATCCACGGAATGTGCTTTTGGATGATGAGCCGGACTTTGTTCCTGACGCAAGTGGGCAGACAGGTAATATTAAATGCGGAGATCAAATGTTGATGCTCCTGAAGATCAAGGACGATGTTATAACCGATGTGCGCTGGAAAACATACGGCTGCGCGAGCGCGATTGCTTCTACCAGTATGCTTTCCGAGACTATAAAGGGAATGACAATTGAGGATGCCTATAAAATAAAGCCGGAAGACCTTGCCGCTAAGCTGGGAGGGCTGCCGACTTTAAAGATACACTGTTCCGTTTTGGGCGATAAAGCCCTGCGCGCTGCCATAGACGATTATCTTGTGAAAACCGGAAGACAGGGACTACTTGTAGAAGAAGCGGCTGTTATTTGCCATTGTCTTGGCATTACAGACAAGGACATTGAGGCTGCCTTTCATAACGGCGCACGTACCTGGGAACAGCTTCAACAGGCAACAAAAATTGGCTCTGTCTGCGGAAGCTGCAAAGAAAAGACCGTGGAACTGCTCCACGGCCTTGATCATATTTACCCCGAGTGATTGTTATTGTTGAACCTCTGTCAGATTAACCGGGTCAAGCATTAATGAAGATCCGTCCTCGCTCTGAGTAAGAAGGCGTCCCTGCTGTATTGTTATAGACGCGTTGGGGTGTACCCTTACGCTTGTTTTTGACTGCAAGGCAAGATTTGTGTCAAAGCGGCCAAGGTAACAGTTGTTGTTGCGAAGGTCAACAGTGATTGCGTAAAGGTCGTTGCCGTTTACCCATAAGAGGCTTCCTGTCATGATATCATCGTCACCCTGTCTTGCCATTTCAAGGTTGCTCTGGTTTACTTCTACAAGACGTACCGCGCCGTTGCCCCTGTTTTCACCGGCGATGGCAATGATTCTTCCGCCGATTAAATTAACCGTCCGTACATGGACAGTGTTCAGCGGCGAACGTCTTATTTCCATTCCTTCGGTGCTGACACGAACGATTCTTCCCATGATTGTCGGATTTTCCCTTTCTATTATTAAACCGAAGACACCGTCTGTGGTTTCCGTGACAATGATGGTCTGCTGGTCCTCGGCAATCCTCTGCCGTTCCTGCTGCGTTTCATCTATTTGCCGCTCGGCAAAATCTTCAAGCCTTTGGGCTTCTTCACGGCGATGATCGATCTCGCGGTTTCTTTCTTCTAATGCTTGTTCTCTTCTATCAAGCTCTTCCTGTCTTTCATGTTCTTCTTCCTGTGAAATTCTTCCGGCCTGCTGATCTTCTTGAGCCGTCTGCCTTTCCTGCTCGATATCCTGCCTTTCCTCGGCTATTGCTCTTTCTTCCTGCCTAATTATCTGACGTTCAGTCTGGGCGAGTTGTTCGGCCTGTTCCGCTTCCCGTTCTCTCAGATCGACCATGTCTTGGCGTTGCTGTATGCCCATGTCGTCTTCCCTTCGTAATTCTTCAATAACACGGCTGTCGGCTATTGTGGAAGTATCAATGGCGCTTAAGCCCCCATGCCCCAATGGAATGAGTATCATGGTTCTTCCCGGCCATTCATCATAACGAATGGAAAGTCCTGTTCTTTCTCTTACAAGATTATTAATAACCTGAGTTTTAAAACGTTCGGTAAAATAATCCCAATTGCCTCGGTAAACGGCATTGTAAATTGTGATATATTCAGCTAACAGAGCTGCATCCCTTTCGCTGTACTCGTATGCGTCCTGAAGATACCCCTGAATTATTGTTCGCAGATTCCGTACATGGTCCACTCCGGTATCAACACCAAGGCTGAAAATGTCAGCATCGATTTTTCCGTCTTCGGGACCTGAAATACTGTGAATGACATAATACCGGCTTACAGCCCCGGCTTGGAGCCTGTACGAATGTGTCCTTCTGGTCTCTAACGACATCCCGGCAATAGTAGCAGCCATATTTTCTTCGCCGACTGCTATTTGCCGTCCCAAAACAACCCCTATTTGACGGATTTGTTCTCTTGTGTCTATCCGTGCATGGGGTCCCTCATAGTTGATAAAGATGACCTGGGGAAGGTCTTGCCGCAGTTCATCCTGGTTTACCTGGGTATGACCTGTAACCGCGATTCCCGCGAAAATGATAATGGCTAATATTACCTTCACGATAAAGCTCCTGATTAATTTTTTAAGGTAGTCGCATACCTTAGGTACGATCTATAATGTGCCTACATTATAGACAGATTCTAATTATAGTGTATTTTTCTATAAAAGTATATGCTTTTGGCGCCATAATGCCAAAAAAGAAAATCTATAGAAGTTATTTTTGGGATAAATTACCGTAATGAGGAGAGTTCCTGTCTGGCATGGCGGCTGACGATGGAAGGCTGGTTGTTCGCTGAAAGCATATTTAGTATCCTTATGCCGGTTTCACTCAATGGCGGGCCTGAGAAACGGCAAAGAGCGCCTGTTGCCGAGGCTATCGCGAATAAAACCTGCTCGTCCTTTATGCCGCCGCCGTTAACTAATAAAAAGAGAAATGTCTGAATGGCGGCGCCTTCGGGATCTACGCCGATGGCTCCGATAGCGTTTGCCGCCGCCGCCCTTATTGTGGAGTCATGTTCTCTGCGGATAAGATTTGTAAGCCATGGGATGGTTTCCTGTGAGCCTATTTTTCCCAGCATTTGCAGGGCGGCAAGTTTGTGCCGGATATGGAATTGTCCTGTAATAATTGTCATTAATGTTGATTTCCAGGCGAGTTCATTTGCCCCGACCCTTCCTGCGTTTATACCGGAACTGATTTGCTCAAGCCTGATATTTAACTCAAACTCGTTAAGGGGAAAGTCACGCAGCAAGAACGCATTGGGTCTGCCTGTTCCGTAAGAGCCTTCGGGAACCGGCCCATAAAGATTTTGCCGTTCAGTCAAAACGCGATCTTCTATTTTATAGGCATATAGTATCCAGTCTCTCCCTCCCGAATAAAGTATACCGTCATTGCCAAAGGCGGGTACGGCAGCCGTGTTTTGCAGGAATTTATACCATAACCTTTTGCCGTCATGCGAAAACCCTGTAGCGCCATTTTTGCTAAGGATATAAATTCCCCTTTCATCAAAAAGCATTTCTATTTCAGGTTCCGGTCTGCCGCCGCTCCTGAAAATCTCCCTGATATGGCTATCGCCGTTCCATATTATCCTTCTTTCATTCAGTGAAAAAAGAGCGGCCACGCCGTCACTGAAAGTAACCGCGATATTATTTCCCCTGCTGGCTGCCGCTATCGGGCTGGACGGAAGCATGGGTAAAAGCGAAGAATATGTTTCGCCCTGGGCCGAAAAGAACCAATCTTCCGATTGGCCAAGTATTCCCATGGAGCCATCTTTATACAGCACTATGATATGTCCTTGCTCAATGGGAAGCAGAAAAGCCGGAGTGTTTCCAAGTCCCCATGTTTGAGTACTTCCAAAAGCATCAATACGGCAGACTTCATTATTTTCCAGGGCGAATATTATCCCTCCGTTATGATCCAGTCTTGGGTCTACGGTAAAGGGCGTTTCGAAAGTTCTGCTCCACAACAAATTCCCGGAAGCTGTAAAACAGTAAATCTTTTTGTCTGCGGGAACAAACAGTCTGCTGTCCCAGCCCGGGATTACTTTCGCGTAAAGCGGACTGCTAAGATTACGCCGCCACAATTCTCTTCCTGCACGGTTGACAGCAATTAGAGTGCCGTTTGTCCGTGAAAAATACGATGTGCCTTCCCGTGTTCGTGTTACATAGGGACTTATCCTGCCCCTTGCCGAATAATTCCACAAAGGAGTTCCTGCCGTAGAGTACGCTCTGATATTCCCTCCATCCAGGGCGACCACGGCGGACTGTGCCTGGACATGCGGCAGGGACAAAACAGCCCCGCCCAATGCCTGCCTCCAGAAGGGATCCCCGGTAATAAGCCCTTGTTCCCGTTCTGCGGCTTCACTTTGAGAAAAAGCGGGAATCGCTGTCATGGATATGAAGGTAAGGAGTAAAAAAAAGCGTTTTATCAAAAGCATCTCCATATGATTATACATTATTTATGGAATTGTTTTCATTCAATTCGTGTAACTTTTGAGCTTGAAAGAAATATCACTAGTTGGTACAATACCAACATGGTTCAGAATGAAACATATTTTGGAAGCCATGATGGGACCAGGCTTTTTCTGTATCGTTGGACGCCTGAGGGGCAGCCCAAGGCTGTGTTGCATATAGTACACGGTATGGCCGAACATGCTTTCCGTTACAGGCCTCTCGCGGAAAAGCTTACAACGGCAGGAATTGAAGTTTGGGCTGCAGATCAACGGGGGCATGGTAAAACCGCCGACCTTGGGGTGAACGAACCTGATAAGGGAGGGTTGTTGGGGCACTGTGCTGACGGTAAAGGCTTTGATATTGTTACCAGGGATGTTCTTGCCCTGAATATGGAAATAAAAAAAAACAGGCAGGGTGTTCCCCTTTTTTTACTTGGACATTCCTGGGGTTCCTTTATTGTACAAAACTATATAGAAGAATACACTGGTCACCTGGATATAATTAAAGGCTGTGTTTTGTCGGGGACAAAGGGGCCCGGCGATATAAAAATTAAAGCGGGGATTCCATTTTTAACCTTGCTTGCCGTGCTTCGTGGACAGCGCAATGGTTCGCACTTTGCCAGGTCGTTAGCCGACGGGCAGTACAACAACCCATTCAAACCTAACCGTACACCCTTTGACTGGCTTTCACGCGAAGAAGGAGAAGTTGACAAATACGCAGCCGATCCCTTCTGCGGTAAACTGTGTTCCAGCGGCTTTTACAGGGACCTCGCGAAATTGCTGAACCGAATTCATCGTAACGAGGCAATGGCGCGGATAAACAGCCGTCTGCCTGTGTATGTTTTTTCGGGAAGCGCCGACCCGGTAGGCGATATGGGTGCGGGCCCCACCGCCCTGGTTAATGTTTACCGTGAACTGGGAATAAACGACTTGGAATTTGTGCTGTACCCCGGCGCGAGGCACGAAACTCTAAATGAAACCAATCGTGAAGAAGTAATGGACAATCTTCTTTCATGGATAAATAAACGTTGTGAGATATAGATATTCCGCCACAGAAGACGGCAAACTGGAAAAAAAAGCAGTCATCTACACCCGCGATGAACACGGCATTAATTTCGCTGATGTTGACAGCGAGGCTTTAGGTATTATCAAAAGGCTGAAAAGCTCCGGTTTTGAAACATATATCGTAGGCGGGGCAGTACGAGATTTGATTCTTGGTAAAAAACCAAAAGATTTTGATATTGTCAGTTCCGCCAGCCCCGCGCGAATAAAAAAAATATTCCGCAATTCCAGAATTATCGGGCGGCGTTTTCGTTTGGTGCATATTTTTTTCGGACAGAGAATTTTTGAAGTTTCCACTTTCAGATCCATAAAGGACGGCCTTACCGGCAATGCTTTTGGTAAAATTGACGAAGACGTATTGCGACGTGATTTTACAATGAACGCCCTGTTTTATGATCCCGAACAGCAAATAGTGGTGGATTATGTGGGCGGCATGAAGGATATAAAAAAAAGAGAGGTAAAACCTGTTATCCCTCTTTCGGAAATTTTTACCGATGATCCAGTACGGATGATTCGGGCAGTCAAATATGCCGCAGCAACGGATTTTATTCTGCCTGTAAAACTGAAATGGAAAATAAAAGGGCAATCAGAATTATTATCTTCGATTTCGCCATCCCGCCTTACCGAAGAAATTTTTAAAATAATCCATTCCAGCGATGCTGCCGTCATTGTAGACTTATTGGATAAACTAGGACTGTATTTTTATCTTCAGCCGCAGGCAGCGAGACTAATGCAAAAAGATACGGCATTCAGACGGCAATATCTGCAAACCCTGGCCGCCCTGAACGGTAAAGAAGCCTACCGTGGTCAGGCCCTTGGGGCGCTTTTCTACGATTACCTTGAGAGCATTGACGATTGGAAAAGCGGCTGTATAGAAAATTACAGGGAAATTTTCAAGATTGCCCGTTCCTTTGTTTTACCTATGAATCCGCCGCGTTTTGAAATGGAACGCGCCCTGCGAAAATTTCTCGCTGTCCGAGGTATAACAATCAAAAGGGCGCGTCTTTCTGATCAGCCCCAGCCAACTCCAGAAATCGGCGCTGCCACAAGCGCCAAAAAACGCCGCCGCCGCAGAAAGCCCAAACCTGCGGTTCAACAAGCCCCGGCGCCATGACGCTGCCGTGTCACTTAATTCATAGAACACTAATTACTCTGTAATTTGATTACTTTGTAATCTAGTTACTCTGTAATTTTGTCAATAATAATATTAACTTCCTCAATTAATATCCCTGTGTAGCGTTCTATGTTTTCTATAATATACACTTGCAATTCGTGGATATTTCCCCCAAGCTGGATTCCGTAGGGAACGTCTATAGTGATAACCAGACGGTACCCCATGTCGGCATCTTTAACCATGATTTTTTTTATCCTGATGTTTTTGTTGTATTCGTCAACGCAATGGATAACCATCTGGCTAAGGGCGGTTTCCGAAATGATTACCTTTCCCCGTTTTGAATATTCCGGCCTTACGACTGATTTTTCATGCAAAGTCGGCACCCCAAGCGTCAGTTTCGAGGGTATGGGACCAATACCGGCGGGAGCCATCCTCCGTTTAAAGATTCTTATAGCGTCATAAAAAATATTTGGATAACTTCTTTTTACCTCAATGGACGGTACCGGAATGACATGTTTGCCCTCAATACGCCTTGTCCTGATAGCCCTATCTATTTCTTCCTGAGTAGCGACATCTTCGATTTTAATTATCTTTGAGGGCTGCGGAAGCTGAAGCCGGGCTGCGATTTTATATACCATTTTTTCCGAAGTCCCCAAAAGCAAAATTCGTTTGTACTTTTCGTTTTGGAGCCTGCGCGCGACTTCGTCCCTGTGGGATTTTTCATCAAACAGGGCAACCTTAACAGCAGCGAGAAACGAGTGTTCTTTTTTTGCCGAATGTCCGGCCAGAATACGGTTGTCCCGGATTAAAAGACCGTCGTCTATAATAAGATCTACACCGTATTTTTGGGCAACGAGCTTTGAACGAAAACTTTTACCAGTACCGCTTTCACCAACCAGAGCCAAAACTCTTTTCCGTTTAAGGGCAAACAGAAAATTTAGATTCATAGCTCCGTCAAACAAGTATTAATTGCCGAAAGTACGCAACTCAGCTATTAACTGCCTCGCTCTTTCCTGAACCGGTCTTATGTAACTGCCTTCTGAGATACGAATAAGAGTTTGAATAACTTCGGGAGAATTAATGCCATTGTTCTTTCTCGCTATTTTCTCAAAAGCGTCAATTGTAGCGATTGCCATAATGTTATCGGGATTCAGATTGTCAAATCTCCGCATAACCCAGGCGATACGCGTAACTGTTTCGTTGTCGTCATTTAATCCAATATCTCCAAGGGATTTTATAGCTTCCTGAAGAACCATGGGTTCATTCTCAAACTGAATTATTTCCAAAAGCGATCTTTGGGCTTCTTCTGTTCCCATCTGTCCCAGATATCTTGCCGACTGACGCCTGACATCGGGAAAGTTATTGACAATCCGTCCGCTTTCCCTTACTACTGTCATTCTTCCTTCTCTGGAAAGAAATTCCAGAGTTTGGCGAATTTCATCGTTTGTATTCCCGCGTCCAATGGCATCACCTATATATTCCAATGCTATCAGCTTTTGATCCCTGCTTTCTCCCCTGGCGGTTTCCCTGATGATCATTATTTCTATAGATTCTTGCAGGTAGGATTCCTCAACAGTCATTTCTCTTCCGGAACTGGTCTGAGCGAACACTGCTGATACGATAAACACCGCTGTTATCACAAGGGCAGAAAAACGTTTGAATGAAAACATAAATATTCTCCTTAATCGATTATTTTCCATATATTGCCTGTTTTTTCAAGATCATACAACCGCAGCCGCTGTTCTTCGCCTGCCCTGTTTGTCATGATCGTAAATGCTTTTACTCTGTTCATACTTACAAACTCAATATCATCGACCCTGCTGTTGGCCCTTGAAGGTACAACAACATGTATAAAGAAATCTTCGGCATTTCTTAGCACAATCCTTCGGGTTATCATCGCAGGCTGCGCTGATATTTCCTGAAGATTCTCCTGGGACGAAATTTTTTCGAAATATTCAAGCGATAACGCCTCTTTCCAGGAATTATAATCCCTTCTTCTTATTATCTGGTTTAATTCTTCTATAAAGAACTGAACGTCTCCCATTGTTGACTGATAGTACTCCTGGCTGACACTTATGGGATTAAACCTTTCTCCTGATTGGACATACCCCCATTCCTCGTCATCCCGAGGCGCCCCGTTAATAGGTTTTGAGCCGCAGGAAACTGCTAAGATAACAGATAAAATTATTAGCAGATAAATTAGTTTGCCACTCATTATATTTAATATACACTGTATAATCAAAATTTGTCAACCAATCATAGATAAGCTCTAAATCATATTTCTCAATAAGGAGCTATTGCCAGTTGAAATTCATGTATAAAACGCAGAGCGTACTGTTGAATTCCTTCAAAATAAGTGTCAATAAATTCTGCTAGTTCTCTGCCCACATAGCGATAATGCCAGCTTTCCCAGCGGTAGCCGGTTACTTCTTCGTAGCCGTCTGGGTATGAAAGAGACCAGCCGAAGCGGGAAGCGTTAACCGTGAGCCAGCGTCCTTCGGCAGTTTGCGCGAATGCATCAGTTATTGAGCCAAAATCCAGGGCAAGCCCCAATTGGTGCTGACTATGCCCGGGACGGGCGGATTCCCTGTCTGCTGTCTCTTGCCCCATCTGCCTGACAATACGGGTGTAGATTTGATTCTGATTACTGTATGAACGGTAAGCGGAAGAAGCGAGAAGTGTCAGCCCTTCTCTTCTGGCTGCCGCCGCCATTTCTTCCAGACTCGCAGCGGCGGCGCTTCTGAGCGAAAGCCCCGCCCTGTTGACCATGTAAGAACCGCTCCTTAGCTCAACAAGGTCGGTTGGCTCATAATCTTCGCCGAGGGCGTGTTCCTTGTCTACAAGAATCCATAGATAAGGGTCTGACTGCAGAATAGTAAAAAGATCAAGAATAAAAGCGGGATTTTCCGCTATCCCTTCCTGTATATTAATTGATATATTCGCGGGTACCTGAGAATTTGATAAAGCGGTTGATAAAAGATTTGAGAAAAACGCTTCCTGAGCGGCTTGCGGGTTATTGCCTTGCAAGGGTTTATTTCTAAGGCAGGCAAACAGGAGAAACGGTAAAATACTTACGGCAAGTAATCTGGGAAAACTCATAAATTACTAATATCAATATATTAAATTACTGTTCCAGGGTACAGGATAGTGTTCTTTGGAATAACAATAATCCCATCCACTATGTGGTAATGACCATAATTGCCGTCTGTACGTTTAATGTCATCTACACCAATACGGCAGCCTTCGCCAATACAGACATTTTTATCTATGATTGCCCCCTTTATTATTGCTCCACGGCCTATCCCGACATTGGGAATTCTGGCTTCGGCATTTTGCGCTTTTTGGATTTCCGACTCATAATAGTCCGCTCCCATACATACAACACCGTTAAGACTTGAGCCGGTTTCTATAATAGTACGGATACCAACTATTGAATTGGTGATATTGGCATTGGTGATAATACAGCCTTCCGCAGCGATTGACTGATTCATGTTTGAAAAATTCATCTTTGACGGAGGGAGATTGCGCATGTGGGTATATATCGGCTTTGACTCATCGTAAAAATCAAACTTGGGAGTAAGCGAGGTTAGTTCCAGATTTGTTTCGTAAAAATTCTTGATGGTTCCGATATCTTCCCAATACCCATCGAAAAGATACGCGTTTACCTTTAGTTTGTTAATCGCGGCGGGGATTATTTCCTTGCCAAAATCAGTCATCTCATTGGCGAGACAATCTTCCATTGCCTTGGCGTTGAATACATAAATGCCCATTGACGCTAGATAACAGTCGTCCTTGTTTTTCTCGGTAAGAATTTGAGCCGGAGCCCTGAAATTGGAAATATCCTTGGTTGGGCCTGGCTTTTCCAGGAACTCTGTTATTTGGCTGTTTTTATCGACTTTAAGGATACCAAGACCGCTGGCGTTTTCTCTTGTCACGCCGGTACACGCGATAGTAATCGCGGCGCCAGAGTCGATGTGTTTTTTCAGGAAGTCTTCTAAATCCATACGGTAAAGCTGATCTCCCGAAAGAATAATGTAGTACGATGGGTTCTGTGTTCTAAAATGGGGAAAGTTCTTACGCACCGCATCGGCAGTGCCTTCGTACCAGCCTGAATGTTCAAACGTTTGTTCCGCCGCGAGGATTTCTACAAAGCCGTTGGAAAAAGCATCGAAAACATAGGTTTGCCCAATATGCAAATGCAGAGAAGCGGAATTAAACTGGGTAACAACATATATTTTTTTTAGATTTGCGTTAATGCAGTTGGAAATGGGAATATCTACCAGCCTGTATTTCCCTCCAAAAGGGACTGCCGGCTTTGAACGGTGCTGGGTTAATGGGATTAGCCGGGTTCCTTTACCCCCGCCTAATATTATGGATAGAACTCCTCCGGACATAACTCACCTCTTTGGTTAAGATTCCCACCCCATACAAAAGATTATATGGTATCCTGATTTCTTTGTCCATAGCTGAAGTTGTTATGTTTTTCTCTATTCCATGTTTTACTGTTTGATAGTATGATAAAAAACATGGATGCCCGTGAAAATCTTGAAAAAATCCTTAATAGTGCCGAATTTTCCACGGATATCGTTATAAATCGCCTTTTGCCTGCTCAGGAGGGAGTTTTCGCCCCATTTCCTAACGGTCTGGACGCCAGGATTGTAAAAGCGTTGAATAAACGCGGGATAGAGCGGCTATACACCCACCAGGCTGAAGTTTGGCGGTGCGCTCAGGCGGGCAAAAATGTAGTGGTTGTAACGCCCACGGCCTCCGGTAAAACACTCTGCTACAATTTGCCGTGCCTTCATACACTATTAACCGATACAACCGCCCGCTGTCTGTATATGTTTCCGACAAAGGCGCTTTCCCAGGACCAGCAGGCGGAACTGAATGAAATTGTGGGCAGTGATGCCGATTCCCTGAACCTGAAAATCGCCACCTACGACGGGGATACCCCAGAGTCCCTGCGTGTTTCGGCCCGGGATACGGGAAGAATTATTATTTCCAACCCCGATATGCTACACACGGGAATTCTGCCCAATCATCCCAAATGGATCAAGTTTTTTTCGAATTTAAAGTTCATCGTGATAGACGAAGCCCACGCCTACAGGGGCGTTATGGGCAGCCATGTCGCCAATGTAATCCGCCGCCTGCGCCGGGTTGCCGCCTTTTACGGAGCGAAGCCTCAGTTTATCCTTTGTTCGGCTACCATTGCCAACCCCGCAGAACTTGCCGAGGCGCTCATTGGACAAAGCGTCGATTTGGTAGACAAAAACGGCGCGCCTCGCGGCGAAAAGCGGATTATTCTCTACAACCCGCCGCTTGTTGACCCCGTACAGGGAATCCGCCGTTCTGTTGTCACAGAAAGCCGCCGCTGGATGATTGCCCTGTTAAAGGCGGGGATTAAAACAATTCTTTTCGCACATTCCCGCGTAAGGACAGAAGTCGCCGCTTCCTATGTAAACGAGGACTTGGCCAATATCTATACTGACAATTCAAGGATACGGGTAGAGGCGTACCGCGGCGGCTTTTTGCCAAACGAACGCCGCGAGATAGAGCGCGGCCTGCGGGACGGCTCAATTCAGGGAGTAGTTTCAACTAACGCCCTGGAACTGGGGATAGACATCGGCGGTCTTGACGCTTCGGTAGTCGCGGGTTTTCCCGGCTCTTTTAACAGTTTCTGGCAGCAGTCGGGCAGGGCAGGCCGCCGTGGGGGTACCTCGGTTTCGGTATTTATCGCAAGTGTCTCGCCAATCGATCAGTTCATTATGAGCGATCCGGAGTGGTTCTTCCGCAAAAGCGCCGAGGAAGGGCGTATCGACCCGGATAATCCGTATATTCTTACCGACCATGTTAAATGCGCTTGTTTTGAGCTGCCGTTTAAGGATGAGGAATTAGGAACGGGTAACGGGGAACAGAGTGAAGAGAGTTTTGGAAGTAACGCCAGAGATGCTTTGGAATATTTGGAAGAAGCGGGTGTTGTACGGCACGCTGGCGGCAAGTGGCATTGGGCGGATCGTTCCTATCCTGCAGAAGGGGTGAGTCTTCGCAGTTCCGGCGCGGACAATGTTGTTATAATTGATGTAACAGACGGCAGAAATACCGTCATTGGCGAGATGGATCGTCCAAGCGCCAAGGAACTTGTATTTGTAAACGCAGTGTATATTCACCGTGGGCGGCAATATTTGGTAGAAGAGCTTGATATTGAAAACCGCAAATGCCATGTTCGTGAGGCTGAAGTAAATTACTTTACCGATGGACTGGTGAAAACTGATATCAAGGTTTTGACAGAAGATGAAAAAATGGGAATAGGAATCAGAGAACCCGATACTCCCTTCTTAGAAATAGTACTCGGCGATGTTCTTGTCCGCTCTCAGGTTACCAAGTTCAAAAAACTCCGTTTCCGTACTCATGAGAATATAGGCTATGGGGACATTAACCTGCCGGAGGAAGAAACGCAGACCCGCAGTATTGTTTTCCTTTTCGCTCCACAGAGCGCCGGGGGAATGGTTCTGGCGGGAATGGACGAACAGTGTGTGGGAGAAGCGCTTTCTGGAGCGGGGACGCTGATTCGCGGTATAGCTCCTGTTTTCCTGTTATGCGATCCACGCGATCTTGGGATAGTGGAACGGGTGCGCGACCCGCACTTTGGCGTTCCTGCACTTTATGTTTATGACAAGTACCCAGGAGGAACCGGTCTTGCCGAAAGCCTTGCCCGCCGCACAGAACCGCTGTTATGTGCCATCCGTGAAGCCCTCGCGCGCTGTCCCTGTAAAAACGGCTGCCCGTCCTGTGTTGGTCCGGGCGGAAACAAGGCGGCTGCCGCAAAATTTTTAAAAGCGTTGTCTGATTGAATTTAGCCGCTGCGTTAAAGAATACCGCACTTGACTAATTCGTAATTTTTAAGGGAGTCATCTATAAGCAGTTCAAGTTCAAGAGTTTCGTATAAGATGCTGGCTTCGTCAGGATTGCCATGAAGTACAGGATGGGCGGGGGTAAAAAGCATGCAGCAGTCTTCATAAGGCTGTATGGAGATTTCATAAGCGCCAATACGTTCTGACTCCTTTATAATGTTTTCTTTGTTATAACCAATCAAGGGGCGAAGGACAGGAATTTTTATCCGGCTTTGAGTACAGCTTAAATTTTCTATTGTCTGGCTTGCCACCTGGGAAAGGCTTTCGCCTGTAATAAGGCATTTGCTGTTAATTTTTTCTGATATTTTTTCCGCCGCTTCCATCATTGCCATTCGTAAAAGTACAGTAGTCCAGGGAGCGGGAGCGCGTTCTTTTATCCGCTGTTGAACCTGTGTAAAATTCAATATGTACAAACGAATCCCCATGCAGTACGAGCCTACAATCTCCGCGAGGCGTATTGCTTTTTGCTTTGCTTCAAGCGAAGTGTAAGGGTAAGCGTGAAAATGCGCCGCGTCTATGCTCATTCCGCGCGAAGCCATTAAAAACCCCGCGACAGGGGAGTCTATCCCACCGGACAGGAGCAAAAGCCCTCTTCCTGCCGATCCCACAGGCAGGCCGCCCAGACCTTTTTTCCCGCCTGAGTAAATATACGCTTTTTCCCGTATTTCTATCCGTATAATACTCTCAGGATTTTTAACATCAACTTTAAGACCACTTGCCGTGTTTAAAACAGCTTCTCCCGCACGGCAGCATAATTCGTAAGAATCAATGGGGAAACTTTTATCGGTTCTGCGGGCTTCGATCTTAAAAGTTTTTGTACCGGCAAGAGCCAGTTTTTTTCCTTCTTCGACACAGGCCGCCACTACCGCGTCTATGGATTTTTTGCAGGTTTCCGTTTTTGCCCAGCCTGAAATGCCCGGCAGACGGGAAAGGATATCTTCTATATTGCCGGAGTTCTCCTCCGAACATTCAATGTAAAAACGGCCGGTGGTCATTTTTATTTTTGCCCTGCTGTCTACCTTTTGCAGCAGACGCAGAAGATTTTGTTTAAGGATATTTTCGAAAACCTTACGGTTCCCGCCCTTCAGCGAAAGTTCGGCAGGTTTTAAAAGCCATGTATTTACAGGAATTTTAATACCTCCGAAATAGCTTCAAGAAGCAGATTGATATCCTCATCGGTGGTAGTGTAACCTTGGGAAATACGGATACCTTCGATCCGCAGTTTTTCCTCAATGCCCATTGCTATGAGTACAGGGCGTTCGGGCGATGTAGAAGAGCAGGCAGAACCTGTAGAAACAGCGAACCCAAGGTCGTCAAGAGCTCGCGCCATTACCTCTCCCGGTATACCCCTAAACGCTGCTTGTAAAATGTAGGGAGAAAACATCCCCGCGTCCTGTATCCGTTGTGCGGGAATTATCGTACAGCGTTCCATTGCTGTAAGCGAAGTTATCAGTTTTTTCCAGCGGACATTCGCGCGGGTATATTCGGTTAAAGTAGAGTCGGCGGAAGCGTATTTTTCAAGGCAGGACGCGAAGGCGGCTGCTCCATGTGTGTTTTCGGTGCCGCCCCTAATCCCGTTTTCCTGTCCGCCTCCTGTATAAAAAATTTCCAAAGGACGGCGCAGATACAAAAGCCCAATCCCGCGCGGCCCGCCAATTTTATGCGCGCTTATCGAAGCGGAATCTATTTCCCAGGAAGGAATGTCGATAGGGATTTTTCCTGCGGCCTGTACAAGGTCGCAATGGAAATGGACAGGAGTTTTTGTCTGCCTGCAAACGTCCCGCAGACAGGCAATGTCGGTAACCGCGCCTGTTTCATTGTTTACTGCCATACATGAAACAAAGCGTACATCACCGTATTTTTCCAGCGCTTTTTCCAAAAGATGCGGCGTAACTTTTCCCGCAGAATCAACTGTAATTATACCGGTGGGTTTTCCCATTTTATCAAGGGTTTCCATCCCTTCCCTGACAGAAGAATGTTCTGTTTCAGATGCGATAATTCTTCCTCGACTTTTCCGTTTTAGATTGGAAAACAGCGCTATACTGTTGGACTCTGTCCCGCCGGATGTAAAATACAGGGTATTTGCCGGAACATTCAAAACAGCGGCGCAGCGGCTGCGGGCATCTTCTAAGGCAAGTTTTGCCTCACGCCCTTCCCTGTGCTGGGATGATGGATTTCCGAAAGGTATAAAGACCTCCCCGTCTCCTGTGTAAGGAGCTGAAGCAGCCCAATCAAAATAATAACGTTTTTCGCCGGTATTTTTAATCACCATGAACTAACTTAAATAGATGGGGGGGGGGGGGGGGGGG
>Ga0099364_10003023_pt1 | contig 26422 bp, 24 predicted proteins | sample TergutTh196P3_FD_73070 | JGI IMG/M metagenome (GOLD analysis project Ga0099364, IMG submission 73070) | Microcerotermes parvus P3 segment gut microbial communities from Pointe-Noire, Republic of the Congo - Th196 P3 | ecosystem: Host-associated > Arthropoda: Insects > Digestive system > Gut ...
ATAACGCGGGCGTACCTGTTCCAACTGTTCGTCCGTTATCCCTGCCTTACTGCTTGCTACACCAGCCCGAGCATTAGCATACTCCTTGGGGTAGCGGTAGTCCACCGCCACGAAGTCGGCGGCGTTGTCCCTTGTGTTTTGGAAATTGACCCTACGCGCCGATACCTGCCGCGACATACGCATTGCGTTGCCCTGCCCTAGATAATGCGCCACGAAGTTTGAGCGAGTTTGTGGGTCGTTAAGCACGCCGACAAGGTCTATTACGTTGCCCCATTCGCTTTCTGTTATGAGGTTGGATAGCGGCGTTTGGTTGTTTACAAGCGCGACAACCATGTTGCTATTGTCAAACTGCAAGCTCCAGCCTATGTCGTAATCTCTAATGATATAACGCGGATTGTGTTCGCTGTTCCCAGTGTTAAACCAAGCCGTACTGACGATTAGCAATGACGAGAACGGCTCGATTGTGTAGCCAGTGAGCTTTAGCATGTTCCACGGATTAGCCCCTGCGCCGTTGGTTACTTGCAGTGAGTGGTTGTCTAATTCTACATACGAATCAGTCGGATTGTAAAGCTCGATAAAGCCGTGGGAAATGGCGTTGTTGCCCTGCGGGCCTTGACCGTGTACCTGGTTAATGATGATTGAGGGCGGCGCAGGCTGTGGTTCAAAGGCTTTGAAGTGTACCTCCACGGTACAATCGTCCGCAACGGTAATAAAATCGCCGTGCTTCCGCTCGCCGTTTACCGTCCAATAGTCTACGGCGTAGCCCTTGTCGGGCGCGGCGGTTATGGTGATTTCTGTGCCTTGGAAGTAGTTACCAACTGCGGAGGCGGCTACTGGTCGGGTGTTCATGGTTGCGTTGCCGTGGTCGGCTACGGTGAGCGTGACGGTGAAGCGGTCGTCCTTCTCGTAGCCGAGGTTTCTTTGTATGCAGATGTAAATTGTTTCGGGGCGTTCGTTGGCGAAATTGCGGATAGATTGGCGATTTCTTGCGGTGCTGTTTACAGAGGGTGAGCTTGTATTGGTTGGGTTAATGAGGTTCATTCTTAGTGCGTAGTGATGTTCGTTTTCTATTTTGGAAATTAAACTGTCTAAAACGCTTATTGCATTTTGTGGCGCGAAAGCGTATTCCATAAGGTCTACAAAGGTATTGGCGAGCCTTGCGCGTGTTTCGGGGTGGTCTACCATAGCGTACAAAAATGCCGAGCTGTTAGTATGCGAGCCTGTACCACGTAAAATATCACGCATATTATCTTGGTTTGCCATGCCACGATTGTTCCACCCGAAATCTATATCCTGCGTTAAAACGCGCCATTTTCCGTCACGTACAAATTCATGCAGCGCCAAATTATTTTCTTCTTCTTCAGTAGGGTAATATCTCCAAAATTCTATATTTCTGTTAGGCCAGTCGATATTGTTTATATAAATCTGCATTGCGTAATACAAGATTAAGCTGTCTAGGCAAATACGGCTTTTAAATTCTTCAAAGCGTTCTTCGCCGCCCTCGCCTGTAAAGCCGTCCATAGCTAACTGGCTTACCTCGTGCATGTCAGAGGCCGCTCGGGGTTCGCCGTCCCATACGCTATTGATAAATCTCATGTCGCCACCAGCCACAGTATCATAGCTGTCCGAATCGCCGCCGAATATCCGCGCCAGATGGTTTCCGCTTCGCGGGGATTTTAGCCACGCTACGCCGTAATATTCACCGTTAATAAATACCGCAGCGGGGGCGTGTGATTGTGTAAGAGGGTAGCCCGCTTGGCGAAATAGGGCTTGGCTTAGCTCGTCACGAATAAAGCCAATGGCTCTGTCACCTCCGCCGCCATTACGTAAGCGTACGCGCCTATAGCGGTCTACGAGCCGCCCATCTGCGGTAAACTCATTGTCAAAAAACGCAAAGGGCATATTGTTTCTGTCGCCGTATTCTTCTCGTGCATATAGCTCTAAAGATTTAAGAGGGGTTTGCGCCCGAGAAGCCCCGCCTTTTACGCGGATTCCTACGTGCTGTGAAATATGGCTTGTGCCAGTGCTGTCAAACATTTCCACATGGGCGAGCCGTTCTGATTCTATGCCTGTGCGGTTAAAATTGGCGGGCGAGCCTGTGTATTCTTCACTATTGGCACTACTACCCACTACAGGCATCCGTCCGTGTTGTTCACGGAACTCCTGCCGAAAAATTTCGCGGTCTATGCCCGACCTAAAAATCCCATTTTCGTGACCGTATAAACCATCGGGGTCGGAGGTAAGCGCGAAAATGTACGTATCCTCGCTAAACCGCGTAAAAACGTCCGTACCCATGACAAAGTTGCGCGTGGTGATGTCGGAGCTTGTGCCGTCAAAAACAAGGATAGCGCGCAGATTAAACACGCTCACGCCCGACACCGTGTCCGCACCAAAATTCGCAACAGGAACAATCGGGCCGGGTGCCATGACTGGAATGGGGTCGGTGTACCTTGTCGATTCCTCCGTAGGCGGCGAGCCGTCAAGCGTGTAAAAAATCTCCGCGCCAAGGGTGGAGGGAATAGGGGAGTGCAGCATTAAATTGAAGCCGCGCTCGTAAAAGCCCGAGTCGCGGGAAATAATCGGCGGTACGGGATTTTCCGCAAAGGCGATAATCGTGTTTGCCACAGCAATAGGGCCTTGCGGCGTAAATGTGTTCGCGCTTGCGGTGAGGGGGATTGCGGATAGTATGGTGAAAATGAAAAGGGTGGTGGCTAGTTTTCTTATGTTCATTTGGGAATGCTCCGTTCTATTTTATGTGTGGTTTGTATTGACAGCATTTTTGGGGACATATCCTATTTGACACGGATTTATGCGGATTTTCACGGATTACGCGGATTGGCTCGTGGAAAAATTCGCATAATCCGCGAAAATCCGTTAAATCCGTGTTCCATAAATAATAATCGGTGGCGGTTAATAGTGGTGACGGTTATTTGTAGGGGACGGATTTATCCGTCCCGAGGGTATGCGCGTACCAAATTGACAGGACGTTATCCGTCCCTAATTAACGAACGTGGCAATCTCGGGACGGATAAATCCGTCCCCTACAAATTCATGCGTGGTTCATATGATGTGGGTTTCATATGGACAGCATTTTTGGGGACATATCTTATTTGACACGGATTTATGTGGATTTTCACGGATTTGGCGGATTGGCTCGTGGGGAAATCCGTTAAATCCGCATTCTATACCTTAATATAGCTACTTATCGTCATTTAGTCATCGTCTACCTCTATAAGCTCGCGGATTTTGCCCTCGCCCTTTGCGAGTTGTTCCATAGAGCAGTCGAGCATGTCTAAATAAGCGGCGTTTTTGGCGGCTTTAATAAGGGCGTTGTATTCGGCAGGACAACAATTCACAGCTAACATAAAAGCACGTCCTCTCATTCCCCCACGACCAACCTCTATAATATCACTTATACCACCGCGGCACAACCAAATCAATCGCGCCCTTTTCGCAGAAAATCTCAATAGGCATTTTCGGCCCTGGCTCGCCGTCTATATCGGTGTCGATATTGTCCTTGCCGAGGTACTCTATTTTTATTGACGATTCGTGAGAAAACAAAACGCGCGGGTCATTCAGATGCTCGCCTGTAAGCAGTTTTAGGAAAAGCCCTGCGATGTCTTTCATTGCCATTGAACGGAACGCGATAAAATCGAGCAGGCCGTCACTTATGGAGGCGTTTGGCGCGAGCTTGTTGAAGCCGCCGCAGCTGCCGCTGTTGAGTGCGAGAAAGAGCGCGAAATCGTCCTCGTGGGTCGCGCTTTCGGTCGTTATTTTGAGCGGAAGCGGCGCGATATTGGGCAGCTGTCCCAGCCCCTTGATGTAGTACGCGAGCTTTCCGAAAATGCTTTTGAAATCGGTGTTCATGGAGTGCGAAACATTGATAAACAAGCCGCCGCCGCAGACATTGTTGAAAAAATGGCCGTTTGCACAGCCGAGGTCGGCGGAAATTAGCTTGCCGTACGCCAAAACCTCCGCCGCGTCCAGCGGGTCTTTGGGCATGTCCAAAAAGGACGCAAAATCATTCGCCGTACCTGCGGGAATTATGCCGAGCGGCGAATTTTTTTTGTGCCGTTTCATGGCGTTGATTGCCATGTTTACAGAGCCGTCGCCGCCTGCGATTACCAGCGTGTCGTCATGGGCTAGGTCGCAGATGGCGGCGTTCATGGTTTCCCCGTCCACGATTCTGACAATATGTGTCAAATATCCCGCGCCGAGGAAAATTTCCGCACACGAATCAACCGTTTCCTTAAAACGCCTGTCGCCGGAATGGGGATTGTATACTAATCGGATTTTTTTCATATGAACTCCTGCTTTGGGGGGCTTTGAGGGCTACCCCTTATTATTACATAATTGTTACAAAAAAACCATCTTGTTATTATCCCACGAATTAGTTACAATAAACCATTAAAGGTGGTGTATTCCCATGAACGAAAAAAGCACAGTCTTAATTATAGACGACGAGGCCGCCAACATTATGACACTTACGCATATTTTGCGTGACGAATATGTCGTCAGGGCGGTAAAAAGCGGGCGGGAGGGTGTCGAGCTGGCAAAGGCGCATTTGCCCGATGTTATTTTGCTCGATATTCTTATGCCGGATATGGACGGCTTCCAGGTGCTAAAGGAATTGAAAACGGACGGCACTAGGGATATTCCTGTTATTTTTATAACAGGGCTTTCGTCTAGTGCGGACGAGGAACAGGGGCTAAAGCTCGGCGCGTCCGATTATATAACCAAGCCGTTTACCTCGTCTATTGTAAAGCTGAGAATTAGTCGCCAAATTCAAATGAAACAGCAAATAGAAGCAATCGAGCATTTGAGCCTTACCGACCATACCACGGGCCTGCCGAATAGGCGCAGCTTTGAGCAACGCCTGCTTGTGGAATGGACGAGGGCAAAGCGCGAAAAGGAATCGCTAAGTATTCTTATCGCCGATTTGGACAATTTCAAAAAATTTAACGATACATACGGACATTTACAGGGCGATATGGCGTTAAAAATATTTTCGGTTACCTTTGGAAGCATAATGAAGCGTATGGGCGACTTTGCGGCGCGGTGGGGCGGTGAGGAATTTGTCGCATTATTGCCGAATACGGACGTTTTTGGCTCGTTGAATGTGGCGGAACGTATACGCGCGGGCATAGAAGCTCTCACGCCAGAAAAAGACGGCATAGCGTCACAAATAACGGTGAGCATAGGCGCGAATACGCTCGTCCACCCATTTGAATCGTCCTTTGACGAGTTTTTCTCGCACGCGGACGAGGCTCTTTACCGCGCGAAAAATAGCGGACGGAACAAGGTCTGCCATTTCCAAGAGGAGGAAGTGACCGCCGTTCTTGCACCAAAGGCTAGGGCGGAGGACAAGGTAAAAAAGACAATTTTCATTGTGGACGACAACGCTACAAACCTAGCCGCCGCAAAAAACGCGCTAAAGGATTCCTTCCAATTATATACGTTGCCGTCCGCCAAAAAAATGTTCGATATGCTAAGCAAGGTCAAGCCCGATTTGATTCTGCTAGACATAGAAATGCCCGAGGTAAACGGGCTGGAAGCGTTAAACATTCTAAAAACAAACCCTGCGTACGCGGATATTCCTATAGTGGTACTCACAGGCGTAAACGATACAGACATAGAGCTGCGCGGCTTCCAGCTAGGGGTAGTTGACTTTATTTTGAAGCCGTTTTCCGAGCCTGTACTAAAAAGGCGTATTCAGTCGCATTTGGACATGGACTACCTTATCAGGGAACGCACGCGCGAGCTGCAAGACAAAACAGACCAGCTGCAATCGCTGAAAACTGGAATAGTAGTAGTCTTGGCAGATGTGGTGGAACGGCGTGACGCGACGACAGGAAGCCATATCGACCGCACGACACTGTATATTGACCTGCTTATAAAAAAGATGCTCGAAACAGGCTTGTATTCCGAAATCGTTTCCAAGTGGAACAATTTGGAGCTGCTTATTTCTGCGGCGCGCCTGCACGATGTAGGCAAAATCGCCATTCCCGATGCAATCTTAAACAAGCCAGGCAAGCTAACCGACGAGGAATTTGAAATAATAAAAACGCATACGACCGAGGGCGAGGAAATTATCAATAAAATTATTTCCCATACCGCCACGCAGGAGGCGTTTTTGGAGAACGCAAAGCTATTCGCGGGCTATCACCACGAACGCTGGGACGGCGGCGGCTATCCCTACGGACTAAAGGAAACGGACATACCCATACAGGGCAGAATAATGGCGTTTGCGGACGTGTATGACGCTCTGATTACCATACGCCCCTACAAAAAGGCGTTTACCCACGAGGAATCAGTAAAAATAATAATGGATAGCAGGGGCAAGCAGTTTGACCCATATATCGCAGACGTTTTTTATTCTATACAGGAGGAATTTAGGAAGGTTGCGGAGAGGTTAAAATGATGGAAAAACAATTTGAACAGCCAGAACAGCACGAACAGCACGACTTTGTAGAAGCAAAGTACCGCAGGGTGGGCGGTTGGTTGCTTGTGTGGGTGATTTTGGTTAGTATTGGTGCGGTGGGTAACATCGGCACGGCGGTGACAGAGGTACAGCTGTGTATAGAACATATGGCAGATTTTATGGCTGAGCATGTGTTTTATCCTGTGCTATTTTCACAGCTTCTTGTATTTGTAGCTGTAGGGCTTCTTGCTACAAGTATTATTCAAGTATTCTTACGCAAGCATATGTTTTTGTTGTTTTATCAAATTTCCCAAATGTTGATAATTTTCTCATGTATAGTAGATATTGTAGTTGTTATCGTTATTTTCCGCGAAAACATAGAGGAAGCCCAAATTGTGGTCGAGGTTTTAGGGAATGTTTTCGGAAACACCATTGGATTTTTCCTGTGGGCGTTATACTTTAGTAAATCGGAACGTGTCCGTACCTATATGGGCGGTACTGAGTATATGGATAAGGCTATTGTTGCGTTTAGGGGGAGTGATTAGAGGGGGTAATAAGTACGGTGATTTGATTTTAGGAAACAATTGCCATTTTGCAAAATTTGCAGGGGTTTTTGTGGGTTTTTGTAGGGGACGGATTTATCCGTCCCGAGATTACCTCGCTCTGCTTTAATGGACGTTATCCGTCCCGAATTGACGAGCGTGCATACCTCGGGGCGGACAAGTCCGCCCCCTACAATTAAAACAACTAGAAAGCAGGTGTAAAATGAACCAAACAAACCAACCAAACCAACCAAACCAACCAAACCAACCAACATGTTCAAAATGCGGCACGATGCTTGTCGAGGGCGCAATGTTTTGTGACGGCTGTGGTCTGCCGACTGTGCAATCCAAGCCAACACAGCCAACGCAATCAATCTCGCACGAACAAATGGCAGCATCATACGAGTACGGCAGGCTCGGCGGTTGGTTGCTTGTATGGGTAATTTTGGCTAGTATCGCTGTATTTCTGAACATTGGCACGGCGATGTCAGGGCTAAGTGAGTTTATAGAGGATAGGGTATTTTTTATGGAAATTAACGTGTTTTATCCTCTTATAATTGCACAGTTGCTTATATTAGCAGCTGCTGCGTTTATTGTTACTAGTATTGTGCAGGTATTTTTACGCAATCATAGGTTTTTGTTTTTTTATCAGCTTGCTCAGCTTTTGTTGCTTGCCGCGCTTATATTAGGGGCTTTTGTTCCTACGATTATTCTCGGAACAAATTTATTTGAATCCGCATTTTTGGCGGAGGCTACAAAGGGTCTTGTGCAAATCGCTGGCGGCTTTTTCCTGTGGGCGTTATACTTTAGCAAATCGGAACGCGTTCGCACCTACATGGGCGATACCGAATATATGGAAAAAGCGATTTTTGCGTTTAGGGATAGGTATTAGTTTCTTAAAGTGTAGTATCCGCGCCCCCATATTTCCGCAACCAATAATCCGTCTGAATCAAATACGCCATCATCTGCGGGCCTGCCATCAATTGCCCAAACCACGGCTTGCCCACTTGCTCGGCGTGCGGTGTTTTCAACACCTTACTGCCTTCTCCCTGCGGCGAATCCGCAAACACCCGCACTTTCTTAACGTCCACCAACTGCCTAATAGGCGAGGACGTGTCGTTTATTATGTCCAACAATCGGGCTTTGAGAATGGCTGTATAATTCGGGTGATATGTCTTTGGATATGGGCTTTTTTTGCGGTTTATTAGCTCTGGCGGCAAATAGTCACAAAAAGCGTCACGCACCAAGCCCTTGACTACGCCGTTTCGACATTTCATAGCCCACGGTACATTCCACAAATACTCGATAATCCTGTAATCCGCAAAGGGTACGCGCGCCTCTAGCCCAGTGTACATGCTCGCCCTGTCCATTCTCGTCAAAAGGGTCTGCATAAACCATTGCAGGTTCAAATACGCTACCTCGCGCCTGCGTGCTTCGTTGGGCGCTTCGCCGTCTAGGCGCGGCACCTCGCTTAGGGCTTGGTGGTAGCAATTTTCGACATAATCGTCAAGCTGTAAGGTGTGCAAAAGCTCTGGCGAAAGCAGGAGCTTACGCATAGTCAAGTCCTTCGACCACGGAAACGAGCGTGCGTGAAGCAGCTCGTCACGATAAAACCACGGATAGCCGCCAAAAATCTCGTCGGCACATTCGCCAGTTAGCGCGACCTTGTTGCGTTGCTGTACCAGTCTGCAAAAATAGAGCAGGGACGCGTCTATGTCCGCCATTCCTGGCAAGTCCTTGGCATCGGTCGCTTCGTACAAATAATCTAGCAGCATTTCCTCGCCGCACTCTAAAAATGTGTGGTTGAGCGTGTACTGCTCCAGCATTTTTTCGACAAAGGGGCGGTCGCGTTCTGGCTGGAATGCGTTCGCTTCAAAAAATTCGTCATTGCCAGTAAAATCAAAGGAAAACGTGTTTAGGATTTTTCCGCTTTCCGCAAGATTCTCGGAGGCAACGGCGGTGATTATACTGGAATCTACACCGCCCGACAATAGGCTACATATGGGGACATCGGAAATCAACTGGCGTTTAATGGAATCGCTTACTAAATGTCGAACCTTGCCGACGGTTTCCTCGTAGCTGTCCTCATGCGGGCGGCTCTGTAGCGACCAGTATTTTACTAGGCCTGCTCCCGTGGAAGAAAATACCAAATAATGCGCAGGTAAAACCTCATGTACGCCTTTGAAAACGCCGTTGCTGGGCGTTCTCGCAGGCCCTACGCCGAAAACCTCACGCAGGGACGAAATGTCTACAATCGGCTCTAAATCGGGGTATACAAAAAGTGCTTTTTGCTCGGAAGCGAAAACAATCGAGCCGCCGCAAAAAGCATAAAACAGCGGCTTTACGCCGACATGGTCACGGTACAGATACAGCCGTTCGCCGTCCCATATCGCAATCGCAAAAATACCGTTTAGCTTTTTCACAAAGTCCTTGCCATAATGTATAAACGCGTTGAGAATAACCTCGGTATCGCTTGCTGTTTCAAAGCTAAAGCCTGCCTGTGCCAAGTCCCTTTTGATTTCGTCCGAATTGTACAGCTCGCCATTGTACACAATCGCGTGCTTGCCGCGTACCATGGGCTGTGTGCCGCCCACAATATCACGCACGCACAGCCGCGCATGAGAAAGCCCCACACGCTCCCTGAGGTATTCGCCCGATTGGTCTGGCCCGCGGCGGTTGAGCCTTTGCCGCATGTCAATTAACACATTATTCCAGTGTTCCTTGGCATTAAAATAATTTATTTTGTAATCGCAAAAACCTGCTATTCCGCACATAATAATCTCCCGCTCTCGCTTTAGGTTCGGTTAATTTTATGCGGGAAAGTTTATTGCGTTACAATGATTTGTATTCGGGCTATGGTGTGGTATACTAAGGGTCAAGGTGGTGTTTTATAATGACAAACAATGCTTTGCACAGAAATATTTTGACTAACGCAATGCCTATCACGCCAGAGTGGGAGCGAGAAATGGCTGACATGCTCGACGACCAGTATTTGCTTGCGTTAGCGAACGAGCGAGAGCGTAACAGCAACGGCGTGACGTATTCCTTTGAAGAAGTGCTTGCCGAACGAGGGCTAACGCTTGCGGATATTGATAGCATGGAAGATGTGGAAATCGAATGAAGCGGTGGGAGGTTGTTTACACATACGAAGCAAAAAAGGATTGTGCTTCACTTGACCCTGCCGCACTAAATCAAGTGGATAAAGCAATACGCAAGGTGTCACAAAACCCACTGCCGCAAAGCGAGGGCGGCTACGGAAAGCCGCTCGGGAATAAAAACTCGAACAACCTTACAGGGCTACTAAAAATCAAGCTATTAAAGCTAGGAATACGTGTCGTTTACAAATTAGTCAGAACAGATGAAGCCATGAAAATAATTGTGGTAGCGGCTCGTGCCGACAACGAGGTTTACGCAATCGCCGCCAAGCGGATTGATACGTAGGTTATGTAATTTGCGTGAAGCCGAATAGCTTTTATGTAGGGGGCGGACAAATCCGTCCCCTACATAAAATCTGCCCTACGCCGACAACCCACAAAAAACGCCAACGCCACCACAGCCACCAACCCACACACAACCATAACCCACCACAACCCCCGAACATCAACAACCCCAGTAGGCACACTACCATGCCACATACAAGGCTCGTCCTTTGTACATGTCCGCTCGAACAACACTTCCCCACAAGCCAAACACGCAATACAATTCTTCTCCATGTCGATTTCGTGGGGGCAATCGTCCCCCGCGCTTACATGCACGCCAAACGGCGCGGTAGTGAACTGCACAGGAATAAGCCCGTCCGCCACTGTGCCAGTTATGGAAATAGTAATGTCGGTAATATTGTAATTTCCTGCGAATATGACGGCGTTGCCCTCTTGGGTATATCGCGCCTCTGCCTCGGACACCTCCAAGGTGTCAATCGTAAGCACGTCTGGGAAAGTAACGGTAACTGTACCTTCGTGCGGTGTTTCCGCACTGTAGAAGTAGCCGTCGCGGTCGGGCTGGTCTAGGCGGAAAAGGTTGGTGTTGTTGGTAAAGGTGGCGTTAAACAAAATGCCGTGTACGCCTGTGTAGTAGCCTGTAGAATTACTGACACGATTGATAGCAGAGCCGCCTTGAATATTACTGCCAGTTACATATATGCTAGAGCTATTTGCGTTGATGTATCGAGTAGCAGAACTACCGTTTCTAATCGTACCGCCGTGGATAGAAAGCGCGGAACCGTCGCCAATCATTACCGTGTATTGTTGGGTCGACTGGTTTTTAAGCTCTCCGTCGTTAATTATACCGATTGCATTATGAAATTGAAGTGCGCTGGCATTTTGTGCTTCTAAATACCCGCCATTCATAGTAAATTTTACACCATTACTAACGTGTACTGCTACTGGGGTGCTGCCACTGCCACCTGACTTATTGACTATTTCTGCGTTTTCTACAAGCTCAAATTCGCCTGCCCCTTGTCCCAAAAGCTGTGATATATTGACTAAAATGCCAGTAGGATTCCCCTCATACTTCGCGCCCCATACCACTTTTTTGCCCTCGGGGATTTGTATACTTAGCTGACTATCCGCTTCCGCAAACCTACCAGTAACTCGCACCTCGCTTACTTCCTCGTCCGCAAGCGCGGTGTCAATCGCGGCTTTGATATTCTCTACGCTTAGCTCTGTCACCGCTACGCCGTTCACCAGTATACGCGGTGTGGGGTCGCTCACATGCACGCCAAAGGGGTCTGTAGTAAACTGCACAGGAATACGCCCGTCCGCCACCGTGCCGGTTACGGAAATAGTAATGTCGGTAATATTGTAATCGCCTGCGAATATGACGGCGTTGCCCTCTAGGGTATATAGCGCATCGGCGTGGGACACTTGCATGTCCGTAACCGTAAGCCCCGCCCCGTGGAAAGTGACAGTAACTGCGGTAGTGGGGGTTGTCGGGTTGTACGGAGTGCTGAGGTTACGCAGACCTAGTTGGAAAAGGTTGGTGCCGCTAAAGGTGTTAAACAACGAGTAGTGTTCGCCTGTGTAGTAGCCTGTAGATGTATCAGAAGGAGAATTGTCGCGGCGAATACCGTGGTTTTGAATATTACCGCCTGTTACATATATGCTAGAGTTGCTTAGGGTAATTGCGTTAGTGGGAAGGCTATTGTTTTTAATCGTACCGCCGTGGACGGAAAGCACGGAGCGGGCAACATTTACCGTGTATTGTTGTGCCGAATTATTAACAAGCTCGCCGCCGTTAATTACAGCTATTGTGTTATTCTCAAGACGAAGCGCGGGGGAAGTTCTTGCTTCTAAAGAACCGCCGTTCATAGTAAGTTTGCCGTTGTCAACAAGCAATGCGTTTGCGATTTGTGAGCCAGCACCAGCGACAGTTTGATTATTAACTATTCGGGCGTTTTCGGTAATTTCGATTTCGCCATAACTTATATTGATTAAACCGCCATTAGAGCTTCCCTCATATTTCGCGCCCCATACTATTTTTTTGCCCTCGGGGATTTGTATATATAGGACACTATTCGCCCCTGCGAACGTGCCTGTAACTCGCGCCTCGCTTGTATTCTCGTCCACAAGCTCGGTGTCGATTGCGGCTCTTATTCTCGCTACGGTCGGCTCTGTTACCTCTACGCCGTTTACATATATTTGCGGCGGGCTGTCTATATTTATGTTGAAGCTCGTGGTAGTAAACGCCACGGGAATAAGCCCGTCCGCGACTGTTCCCGTCACCGCTAGGGTAATATACGAGAGGTCGTACGTGCCTGCGAAGGTGACGATATTGCCGCGGAAGCTGTGCAGAGCCGCGGCAGGGCTTGCCGTCACGCTAGTAATCGTAAGCCCCTCGGGGAAGGTGGCGATGATTGTACTGTCGTGCGGAGTTGCCGCATTGTAGGTGTAGCCGCCGAAGGTGGGTCGGTCTAGGCCGAAAAGGTTGTTGTTGAAGGTGCTGTTAAATAAATCACGGAATGTGAGTGCGTTGTAGTAGCCTGTAGATGTATCTGTAGAGCCGCCGCGGTTAATCCCTTGTCTTTGAATAGTGCCGCCTGTTACGTATATGGTAGAGCGGGTTAGGGCAATTGCGTTATCGGCAACGGCATTGTTTCTAATTGTACCGCCGTGGACGGAAAGCGCGGACGAGTTGGCAACTACCGTGTATTGCGAGGAATCAAGAGGGTGAGAGGAAGCATTGACAAGCTCGCCGTCGTTAATTACGCCTATTGTGTTGGTAAGCCTAAGCGCGGGGGCTTCGCGTGCTTGTAAAGAACCGCCGTTCATCGTAAAGCTACAGTGCGTAACATGCAATGCGGGCTGGGATTCGGATTGAGGCAGAGGAGGGTCAGATAGCGTATTGACTATTTCGGCGTTTTCGGTAATTTCGATTTCGCCCGCACCGATTACATAGATTAAACCGAGGATATGGCTTTCTCCGCTATACTTCGCGTCCCATATTACTTTTTTGTTCGGGGGTATAGTTATAACGAGGTCACTAGTCGCCCCTGTGAACGTGCCTGTGACGTGTACCTCGCTTATGTTGGCATCGTTGAGAGCGGATTGGAGGGTTGTTTGGATAGAGGGGACGGTTGGGAGGGGGGTGATGTCGAGGGTGAGGGTGAGGGTTTGGGCGCGGAGGGGGGTGGGGGGGAGGGTGAGGGTTAGGAGTAGAAAGAGGGTGGTGAGGGTGAGGAGTAGGGATAGGGGGGTGAGGGTGGGGAGGGTTTTGGTTTTCATGGGGTTGCTCCTTTTTTGGGGATTGGGGTGGTTTTGGTTGGTGGTGGTGTTTTTGACTTTGTGGGCTTGGTTCTTTGGTGTTTTGGCTTTGTGGTGGGTGGTGGTTTGTGGTTGTTTTGGCTTTGTGGTGTGGTGGTGGTTGGTGGTCTTGGTGTGTGGTTCTTTGGTGGTGTGGTTTTGGGGTTGGTTGGCGGTGTGGTTTTGGTGGGTGTTGTGGGTGGTTGTTTTGGTTTTGTGGTGGGTGTTTTTGATTTGTGGTGGGAGGTGGTGTTTTGGCTTTGTGTTATGTAGAGTTTGTTGTAGAGATAGTTTAGCATGTGGGGGTGAGTATGTCAAAAAAAGGCGTAGAACGCAGATAAAAATTGAATAACAATAAGCAATATATGTGGTATAATAACAACTGCTTGGGTGTGCAAGCAATGGTCTTATGGAAAAATATTCCTGCAAGAATTGTGAGGTGGGCTTGTGACAAACCAACAACGATTAAATTTAACTGACGTTATAAATTATCACGATTTTATTTTGGCGTTGGGTACATTTTTGGACGGCTTTAAACGCAGTGAAAATAAAGCCGAATTGATTGCCTGTCCTCCGCAAGCAGAGGGCGCGGAAAAGCTGCATTTATGTATGTTGGCGGCTGTGACCCACAAACTGGCATCAGATTACGGATTACCCACTCCAGAATGGGTTTATTCCCCGATATATAAAATGCCGCAGCCATATTTTGCATTTGACACAAAAAACAAGGAATATCAAGCATTTTTGTTTGAAGATACGCCCCCCGAATATGCACAAAGGAATTTATTTATTGGCTCAAACGCGTTTGAAAGGGTGTAAGTGATGGCGGAATTAAGCAGGGCTGATATTTTGAAATATTTTGAAGAAATAAACAATCGTCTTGCATTTGACGGTAAGCATGGTGAAATATTGCTTACAGGCGGCGCGGCATTAACGCTTGTGTTTAATGCGAGAAATTCAACGCGAGATATAGATGCCGTGTTCCGACCAATGCAGGATATGCGAAAAATAATTAGCAGTATCGCCAAGGAGCATAGCCTAGAAAGTGACTGGCTGAATGATGCCGTAAAAACATATGTCACAGACAAATTGACGGTTGAGCCGTTCAAGGCGTATTCAAATTTGACAATCACAACCGTAGATGCCAAAAGCCTACTCGCAATGAAGCTAAATTCGGCACGTTTCGGCACGAAGGACATGGACGATAGTATTTTTCTTATGAATCTGCTTAATATAAAAACCGAAAAAGAAGTATTTGATATACTAGACAAGCATGTTGACCCTTTTTTGCGAAAAACTAGGGTAAAATTTTTCACGCAGGAAGCCTTTCAGAAATACTTGCAAGCTCCCTAGTCGTGATTTCACACATCTTTGCATGTTGCTTTTTGTAAAAGTATGTTATACTACACAAGCAGTCGGGACGGCTGGTTCACTCCGAAAGGAGTGAGGCTAATGAGCGTATACGAATGGTTATCCGTGCTGATACAATTGGCGGGGTTATATCTAAACTACCAAAACAGCAGACATAGTAGCGAGGAAGAATGAGCAAAACGCAAAATAGCCGTCCTAGGTAGGGTAACGGCTATTTTAATTTAAGTTTCAACAAAACCGTGAACCAGCCGAAACGACTGCGTAACACGCAAGTCACACGCTACAACGTGTGGCTTGCTTTTATTATACCCATAAATAAAAAAATTTCAACACATAATTTCTCGCACAAATATCACACCAACACCACACTAACCAACTTAGAAATCCCCTGCTCCTCCATAGTCACGCCATACAGATTATCCGCGGCCTCCATAGTACCCTTGCGGTGTGTAATAATGATAAACTGCGTGCCTTTCGCGTATTGCTTCAAGAAATTGGCAAAGCGCGCGACATTCGCGTCGTCCAGTGCGGACTCTATTTCGTCAAGCACGCAAAAAGGCGACGGCTTCATTCGCAAAATGGCGAAAAGCAAGGTTATGGCGGTAAGCGCGCGTTCGCCGCCGGAGAGAAGCATGAGGTTTTGCAGGGATTTGCCGGGGGGCTGTGCGATTATTTCTATGCCCGACTCCAGTACGTTGTCCTTGTCCAAAAGGCGTAGGCTCGCCTTGCCGCCCTCGAACATTTCCTTGAAAACAGCTTGGAAATGGGCGGCGATTTCCTCGAATTTTTCCGCAAACTGCGATTCCATTTGTGCGGTAAGGCTCGCGATTAGCTCGTGGAGCGTATTTTCCGCGCCGATAATATCGTCGCGCTGTGTACACAAAAAGTCGTGCCGTTCGCTTATGGTTTTGTATGCTTCGATTGCGCCGAGGTTTACGTTAGTCATTTGCGAAAGCTCGGCGCGTAGCTGTTGGCCACGCTTGCGTATGTCTGCTAAATCGTCGCGTTGCAGCGGCTGTGCGGTCTGCTCGGTTAGCCCGTATTCCTCCCATATTTCGTCATGCAATCGGCGGCTGGACGTGTCGAGGTTTTCCTTGCGGGCCTCCAAGCGGGCTATTTCCCGCCCCATTACTGTTGCCGCGTCCGCGCTTGCGCGTTCGTCCGCTTCGGTTTTGGCAATCGCGCTGTCAAGCGTGTTTTTTTCTGCTTCGCTTTGGGAAAGCTCGGCACGCGCGGTCTGCAAACGCGCCTGAATTGCTTCCAGCTCGGCGGTTTTTATTTTGACTGCCGCCGCCGTTTCCTTTATTGCGGCTTTGTTCGCTTCCGTTTCCTTTAATGCTCGTTTTTGTTCCTTGCGTAGGGCGGTCATTTCGTTTTGCAGGCGTTCTATGTTTTGGGCGGCGTGGGTGATTGTGTTTTGTCGTTGGTTGATTTCCACGCGCAGCTCGGTGTATTCCTGGCGGCTTTGTTCTATTTCCTTTTGGTAATTTTCCAAATCGGCGCAGGCGGCTTCATATAGCCCTTCACTCTGCGAAAGAACGGCCTTTGCTTCACGGATTGCGGCGTTGGTGGCGGCGAGCTGTTCCATTAGCTTTTCGTTTTCCTCGGCTTGGTCTAGGTTCAATTTCCTGAGAAGCTCAATGGATTCCTCGGTGTCGATTAGTCTTTTTTGCAAGCTCTGCTGTTCTATTTTAAGCGAGTTTATTTTTTCGCGTACAAGTGCAAGCGCATCACGGGCGGTTGTGCGTTTTTCATTTAGCTTGACCTGCTTTACCGTCAATACGTCCAATTCTTTTTGTAGCGCGTCTACCTCTGCTTTTAGTTTCTCTAGCTGTGCCGCACGCCCGACAATGCCCGCCGTTTGGCGCGACATGCTACCGCCCGTAATCGCTCCGCTGGGGCTTAGGCGTTCGCCGCTTTTTGTCACTAGCTTGTACGAATATTTGTATTTTTTGTGAATTTTTAGCGCGTTTTCCAAGCTGTCTATGATGAGAATATCGCCCAGAAGCTGTTCCATAACTGACATGTAGTCGGACGTAACTAAATCGCAAGCAAGCCCGATAAAGCCAGTTTCGTTCTGCACCTCGCTTGGTATTTTTTTTACGCCGCTCCTGCCGCTGGCGGAAAGCGGCAAAAATGTGGCTCGTCCGTTTTTTGTGCTTTTCAAAAATTCGATGGCTATTTTTGCATCATTTTCGGTTTGTACAATGATGTTCTGTGCCGAGCCGCCAAGCGCGATTTCGATAGCCGTTTCAAAGCCGCTCTGTACGCTTATTAGCTCGCCCACCGCGCCGCATATTCCGCCAAAATTTACGTCACTGCTCTTTTTGTCCAAAACCGCCTTTACGCTCCTGTGGTAGCCCTCGCGTTGCGATTCCAGTGCAGAAATAGCGCGGTACTGCCCCCTGCTTGCGGTCAAATTTTCGCTTATTTCGCGTATGCGTTCTTGCGTTTCCTCGTTTTCACTGCGTAGCTGTGCGTAAATTTCCTCGTATTCGCCTTGGCTTTTTTGTGCGGCGGCGAGTTCCTTTTCGCATAACGATAACGCCGTGTCCTCGCTGGTGTGGGCGGCGGTTAGGTTGGCTAGCTTTTCCTCGGTGTTTTCCGTTTCGATTAGTAGCTTTTCCTTGTCGTCCTCTAGGCGGTGATAGGCGTTTTCTGTTTCGAGCAGTGCGGCGCGGCTGTCTGTGACGGTGTTCATGGCGTTCATTACGGCTTGGTTAAACGCCTCGATTTCTTCCTGCGTTTCCGCCTGTAGCTGTGCCGTAAGGCTCTCTAATTGTTCCGTAGCGGTCAAGACTATTTGTGCCTCGCGGGCGTGTTCGTTTGTTTTTTCCGTTATGGCGGCTTCGTGTCGTTGCCATTCGTTCTGTAGCTGGGAATTATTTGCTTCTAGCTGTTCTATGCGGCTTTCGGACAGTCTTATTTCGCCTTGGTGTTGGTCGGCCTCCGAGGTTGTTTCCAAAATTAGCTCCGAGGCGCGGCGATAATTTGAATCCGAAAGTGCGGCGCGCGCCTTTAGCTTTTCGTTAGCGTCACGCGCTTCCAGTAGCAAACGGTTATTTTCCTCGGATTGTGCAATAATAGTAACAAGTGATTCCGCTGTTTTTTTCAAATCCTCGTCTATTTTTTTTATGTCCTGCAAAAAAATATTTACGTGAATGATTTTGTATTCGTCACGCAGGGTGAGAAAACGGCGGGCTTGCTCTGACTGCGCGGCGAGCGGTTCTAGCTGTTCTTCCAGTTCCGCGATAATATCGTCTACTCGCTCGCGGTTCTGTTTTTCCCGCTCTAGCTTAGAAAAAGCCTCGCCGCGCCGCGTTTTAAACTTGCTTATTCCCGCGGCTTCCTCAAAAACATGCCGCCTGTCCTCGGAACGCAGGCTCAGAATCTCGTCGATTCGCCCCTGCCCGATAATGGAATAGCCGTCACGCCCCACGCCAGTATCCATAAAAAGCATTTGAATATCCTTTAGCCGACACGTTTCGCCGTTAATCGAATATTCGCTCTCGCCCGAACGGTAAACGCGCCGCGCTACGAGAATTTCTTTAAATTCCAGCGGCAGCATACTGTCGCTATTGTCCAGCCGCATAGAAATTTCGGCGTAGCCCACGGGCTTCCTATGCTCCGTTCCCGCAAAAATGATGTCCTCCATTTTTCCGCCGCGTAGCTGTTTCGCGCTTTGTTCGCCCAAAACCCAACGCAACGCGTCCGCTATATTCGACTTTCCGCTGCCGTTGGGGCCTACCACGGCGTTAAGCCCTGGCGCAAGCTCTAGGGTAGTACGTTCCGCAAAGGATTTGAAGCCTGTAAGCTCAATTTTTTTTAAATACACACTTGTTCACTCCGAAAAAAGTATAGTTGTTTGCAATGTAAAAAAATTTGGGTTTGCTTTAACAAATATTATGCTATAATGGGAGTGAGAATACAAGTATAGAATGAGGAGGCGGTTCTATTGGTACAATTTTTGGCAGGAATGAAGGGTGAGGGAAAGACCCGTAAGCTGATTCAAATGGCCAATGAAAACGCAAAGGTAACAGACGGCAATTTGGTGTACATCGACGACGACAAGCGTCACATATTCGACCTGCATCGCGACATACGCTTTGTGGAAGCGGGCAAGGGCGAGCTGGCAAATTATCGCGAGCTAACAGGCTTCATTTTGGGAATTTTGTCACAAAACAGTGACATAAAACATATTTATGTAGACGGTCTAAACAACATTTTGGCTAGTGATGCGGTCAATGCCGAGTCGCTGGTGAAATTTAAAAGCCGTCTGGATTCGCTTACGGCGGCGGAAGCGGTGAGCTTTACGGTGAGCGTGCATTATGATAGGGATAGCTTGCCCGAGGAAATAAAGGCAGTTCTGATTTAGACTTGGAGTGGTAAGTTAATGAAGGGCATAACCTACAATTTGGAAAAGCTCATCGCAAGCGGAAATTTTGATACAGGTGTAATCGAGCGGTTTTATTATGACAAGCAGGAATATTTTGACGCGCTTACAGATTTTCGTTACGACTACAAGCGCGATTTAACAAATTATACTCCTGCATTTGTAATAAACAGCAAAGAGGACAGCGAAGAATTTATGAAAGAGTGCTTTGAAATACGGGCGATTTTTATCAAGCTCGGCTTTACCGCGGTTTTGGAAACCCTAGTAAGGCTAGAGGACGCGGCAATATCGCATAGCGAAAAGGCGTTTTCGGACGCGCAAATACGCTTCCGCGCTACGCTGAAGATATGCAAGGACGAATTGCAAGCCGCGGCTAACCGTTGGAAAATAACGCGGTGAAAAACACAAATAAGGCACGGCGATTTGATTTGGGTCAATAATTACCATTTCGCGAGGTTTTCGTAGGGGACGGATTTATCCGTCCCGAGGTTGCCTCGCTGTGCGTTAATGGACGTTGCCCGCCCCGAATTGACGAACGTGCGTACCTCGGGACGGATAAATCCGTCCCCTACAAAAACCACCGCAAATTTTGCGAATTGGTAATTGTTGGCTTAAATCAAATTGCCGTGGGTAAATAAAGTTTGACATAGGCGTGTGTTATGCCTATAATATCAAAGTTGATTTGTGGCTGTACATGATTACACGGCTGTACATGGAAAATCGCCGAGCAAGGAGGAAATGTCATGGCAAAATGTGAGGTTTGCGAAAAAGGTATTCAGACGGGGCATAGAATAAGCATTACGCGTAGCCAAGTATCCCGCCGCGCTAACAAAATGTGGCGCGCGAATATCAAAAAAGTCCAAGTGCAAGAAAAAAACGGCACAGTGCGTAGGGCTAAGGTCTGCACTCGCTGTTTAAGGTCTAAAAAAGTGACCCGCGCTGTATAAAGCGCGGGATTTTTTTTCATATACTAGGAGGAGCTAGAATGGCAGAAATAAAATACGAAATAAAAAAACATATAGGCGTTTTGTCAGAAAGTGCCAAGGGCTGGACGAAGGAGCTGAATCTCGTAAGCTGGAACGACCGCGAGCCTAAGTACGATATACGCGACTGGTCGCCAGAGCATGAAAAAATGGGCAAGGGCGTGACGCTTTCGGAGGAGGAGATGGCGGCGTTGAAAGGATTGTTATAATGACGGTTTTTTGTAGGGGACGGATTTATCCGTCCCGAGGTATGCACGTTCTATAATTCGGGGCAGGTAACGTCCATTAACGCAGAGCGAGGTAACCTCGGGACGGATAAATCCGTCCCCTACGATAACAACGCCTTACTGTCTGCTTGCCCCTCCCCTACAAAAAACCTTGCGAGTTGGAATAAAATCGTCACTGGTTAGCAATAATAAAGGTAGTGCAAATTCGCACATGAAAAATCGCCGAAGGCGAGCCAAAAAAGTACGAGGTGATTCGTATGAAAGAGCATGAGGAACTAAAGATGGAAATCGCCGAGGAGCTTGGGCTTTTGGAAAAGGTAACGACTAACGGCTGGAAAAGCCTTACAGCCAAGGAAAGCGGGCGGATTGGCGGTATTCTTGCACGCCGCAAAATGAAAGCGGACAGAGAAAATGAGTGAGGCGTACAGGGGCTTTGCCAGTGTATATGACGCGCTTATGACTAACGCACCCTATGACGATTGGGCTGCGTACATAAATATGCGCTTGGAGGAAGTGTACGGCGGCAGGGAAAAGAAAAATATAATCGTGCTAGACCTCGCGTGCGGTACTGGAAATATTACCCTGCGTATGGCGAAAATGGGCTATGACATGCTTGGCGTGGATATTTCCGAGGATATGCTTGCGGAAGCGAGCCGCAAGGCGTGCGAACACGGCGCGAGTATTTTATTTTTGTCGCAGGATATGCGAGAATTAAACCTATACGGCACAGTGGACGCGGCGATTTGCGTATGTGACGGCATGAGCTATATTTTGGAGGAACGCGAGCTGTCGGAAATTTTTGGGCGAGTACGCCTTTTTTTAAATTCTGGCGGAATTTTCATTTTTGACATGAATACGGAATATAAATTTAAGGAGCTGTATAGCAATTTCATATTTGAGGGCGACGGCGAAAACGGCGAGCTTTACGAATGGCAAAATAAGTATGAGTCGGACACGAAAATAAACGAGTACCAAGTTGTGTTTCACGGAAGCCGCGAGCCTTTTATGGAAATTCACCGTCAGAGGGCGTACGCGCCGCAGGACGTGTGCAAAATGCTTGCCGAAGCGGGCTTTGCTTCGGTGGAAACGCAGGACGGGTACAGCGATAAGCCACTCACGCCAAAAAGCGAGAGGGCGGTGTATGTAGCGAGGGCGTGATTTTTTTGAAGAAATTGCTTTTTGTGGTTGTTTTGGTGTTTTTTTGTAATAATTTGGCGGCTGGTGGAGTGGCAACTAGTGACGTGGCGGCTAGTGAGGTAGCGGCTAGGGAATTAGTACCCATAGATGCGGTTTTGGTGCTAGATGTGAGCCGTTCTATGCGGACGGCAGACCCAGACGGCGTGGCTCGCGGCGCGATGAATCTTTTTGTCGAAAAACTCACGCCCGAGCGTGACCGTGTAGCTCTCGTGGCATACGCTGGCAGTGTCGAAAATCAGTTGGAATTACATACCATAGGCGAAATGGAAATGTTTGGGAAGTTTATTAACGAACAGGCGCTTGCTTCTTGGACAGACCACGGCTTGGGGCTTGTGGAGGCTGTGGGTATGTTGGGGGGGGCTTTTGGGAATGGAGCGGGCGAAGAAAGCGAAACGGACGGAGAAAGCGAAGCGGAAACGGACGAAGCGGAAGCGGACAATATCCGACAAGGCATAATTATTTTTTTGACGGACGGCAATATGAACGTAAACCCAAGCGGTAGCCGTACCAACGAAGCCGCGCAAGCGGACGTGGCAACGGCGATTTATACCGCGAAAGAATTGAACGTACCAATCCACACAATAGGCTTAAACTTTGACGGAAATTTGGCTACAGAGTATTTGGCGGACATATCGCAGGCTACACGAGGGCTTTTTTTTGAAGCGGTTAGTGCGGACGGTATACCAGAGATAATTGACGCGTTTTTTTATGAGATGGTGGCAGTGCCTGAAATCGTGGATATGCAGGAACCTGACCCCATGCAAGAGCTTGACACGTCCTCGACTGATTCCATGCAAGGAGTTGACACGTCCTTGACTGATTCTATGCAAGGGCTTGACACGTCCTCGACCACTTCCATGCAAGAGCTTGACACGCTCCCGACTGATTTCATGCAAGCAACTGACACGTTCCTGTCTGCTTCCACGCAAGAAGTTGACACTCCCCTGTCCGCTTCCATGCAAGAAGCCGAAAGCACGCCCGAACACGCTTCCGAAGCCACAGCCCCCTACAAAGAAACAGAAATAACAAAAAAGCCCGATTATGTAATGGGCGCGGTGGGCTTGGGCTTGGGCGGAGCGGTTTTGTTGGCAGGTGTGTTTTTTAGGGCGAGCGGCAAAAAGCGCGTGTTTACAGGGCAGTTAGAAATATATTTGCCTGCGGAAAAGGTTACTAGCTGTCACAATTTAATAGAGTACGGAAAGCGCGTAACGCTCTCACGGCTGTTGGAAGCGAGCGAGCAGACAGCAAGCCGTCCCCAACACAGCACGCCAAGCGAGCAGACAGCAAGCCGCCCTCAACACCGCACGGCAACCAACACCGCCCTATCCGACATTATTTTCATGCCGTCGCCCACCGCGCCGTCCCATTTGCCGCGGCTTCAAGTAAAGCTAAAAAACCCCAATGTGCGGTTTTTTAAGGATTTTGTAGAATGTGATATTTCCAAGGAAATCTCGCTAGGCATGGGTACGGAAGCGAGTATCGAGGTGGGGCAGATTAGGGTGAATTTGAGGTATGTGGCATAGTTTCAAAAATGCGGTCTATGGATAGGCGTACGGACTTGTCTACGTCCATTCTTATTTCAACGGTTTCTTCAACACCATGCAAAAATGGCACGGCATCGAATACAACACGAGCTTCCCCATAATTGAAATATAAAGAATAAATGGGCATCTCTGGTTCAATAGGAGGAATAATAGGGGGAAAACGGCGTATTTCGCTATCTGGTAAATAATTCAATATTTCCGCAAAGGTCATTCCCAGTTTTGCTCCTAATATGTCGGGGGATTCGTCACAAATTATAAACATAACCTTATCTACATACACAAGTTGCCAGTCTTTTGGGGTAAAATTTACGTCTGGACGATAAAATTCATATCCAAACGCAATGGTTATGCCATATTCCTCATAGAAATAACCCCTATACAAACCCTCCGCCCCTGTGGGTACAATTTCATAATTAGCCCCCAACCACGCCAAAACATCATTTTTCGTCATAAGAAAAAGCTCGCTTAAATTATCGAGATTAGGCGTAAATGAATCGCGAAGCACGTCATTTGAAACAACGGCAGGCAATGCTTCGTATTGATGTAAATTATCTTGTATTCCCAAGCCGCTACAAATAAATACACAAACCGACACAATAACTGCTTTTATCATTCCAGCTTCCCCCTAAACAAATAAATTCCCAGTACCGCGGTAAAGCCATTTACGGAAATCAAATTACTAAGCCTTTGGAACACGCCAAAATACTCGGGCGGAGCTACGCCTGTTCCGATTGCGCCCACAAGCATAAGGCTCAACGCTATTGTAGCACATATTGCGAGCGAAACAAAGCGCAGTTTTCGATAACCGCCGAGCATGATTAGGACAAGCGCCGCGATAGAAAGCAAAACAACCGCCGCCGTCACAGCGATGTGCATTATGTCTTGCATCGTTGGCTCGTGCATTTCGCTTCCAGAAAGCGGAAACGCGGCAAAGCCCACGACGGACACCCACCACATAGCCGCAAACATGTAAATGCCAAGCCGTAGGGCTTTGGTCAGCTTGCCCTGCACGGCGATACATACCGCCGTAACGCAAGCAATGCCGCATACGCCATACAGACTAGACAGCTGATTCCAAAGCGCAAGCGAGGGCGCGTTTTGCGTACTTAAATCGCTGACCGCTTGGCGTTTCCAGTCATAATCGGGGTAGGCAAGCGGAGCAAATATAACCGCGGCAGCGTATGAAAGGAAGCTAACAGTGCCGAGTAGCCCGAGGTAGTGGGGTAGGGGTTTTTTTTGGGTCATTTTTTCACCGTGGGGTCGGATTTAGGGGGTGATGGAACGCGGATTTACGTGGATTTAAGGGATTCAAGGGCTTCACGCGGATTTAACGGATTTTCACGGATTACGCGGATTGGCTCGTTGTAAAATCCACGAAAATCCGACAAGTGCGATAAAATCCGCGTAAATCTGCGTGAATCCGTTAAATCCGTGTTTGATTTACATATTTCGGCTTTGTGCGTTTGCCGTGTATACCTCGGGACGGGTAACGTCATATCAATTTGGTACGTGGTAACCTCGGGACGGGTAAACCCGTCCCCTACATAAAATCCGCAAATTTCGTCGTTCGTGCGTTTGCCGTGGTGTTTTACCATTCGTGTATTTGGCATGACGGTTATTTGTAGGGGGCGGACTTGTCCGCCCCGACCCTTGTACGTTCGTCAATTCGGGACGGATAACGTCATATCAATTTAATGCGTGGTAACCTCGGGGCGGATAAATCCGCCCCCTACAAATAACTGCCGTCAAGCTCTCAATTCATACAAATCATACCCCACCAACCACCGCAACAACGCTGTAATATCGCTTGAATCTACAAGCCCATCTCCGTTTATGTCTGCGACGCGTTCGTCTACCTCTCCAAAGCCTGCATGACCTGCGATATGCCGCGCTAACCAGACCACATCTGCGGAGGTCACGTTGCCCCTGCCGCCCATAGACACATTTCCGAGCCGTAGCCAAATCGGAAACACAATAATATCATAGGTTACATTTTCCAACTCCATGTCCCATTCGTCAAAAACCCAACCCTTGCGATAGACTACTGGTGCGACCGCTTCACTGTTGTGTGGGATTATTTGAACAAGCTCACCGCTGATTAGCTGTACATCATCTTCCACGACAAAATCAACCCTTACAGGGGCTGTGTATGCAGGTGGTACATATATTCGTCCTTCTACCACGGTTACTCCGTTTGCTATTATTACTAGCCAGTATTCATCGCTGTCGTTTAGCTCGCCCGGGAACATTGTAACATTTATTACGCCGTTTATTGGCGGAATCATGGCTACTGCTATTGCTTCGCCTATTGTTCTGTTTTCTACTCCTACCGTTGCTGTATCTGCCAGAATATTTACTGCTTTGAAATCTAATAAGGTTAATTCCGCATTATACTCTAAGTACGCTATATATGGCATGTCGTCTAATGCTGTGCTTCCGATGACCTCTATCCCCATAAGTAAAGTAAACACCAGTACCCACGCCAATCTTTTTGATATGTTGTATTTGTTCATTTTTATGACCCCTCGCATTATCTTAAACAACAGGGCAATAATTTTTGGAAAATCCCAAAAATTATTATTCTTATGATGTCAAGGGTATTTCAAATATTAAATTTGTAAACTTTTATATTCATTGATTGTAAATTGAAACACATACTCTATACGGGGTTTTTGTATATAAAAGGAAAAGGCGATTTTTCAATATTCTTTTGAAAAGTCGCCTTGTTTGTTTTTATGCTTATTACCTACTTCTTAACAAAAAAGATACATATTAAGATTTAATTTTGTTCAGCTACAATAGATAGGTAACAAAAAAAGCAAGGTTCAACCCAAAAGGTGATAAACTGGAGTTCTGACACATCCAAGAGTCACCAAAGGAGAGAACCGAGCATGGATATGATAACACAAAACGCATATCACCGCGAGCGAATGATAAAATATCAAAAGAACCACGGAACGACAAAAACGGCACTAAGGTACGGAACAAGCCGAAAAACGGTATATAA
>Ga0099364_10003024_pt1 | contig 26417 bp, 22 predicted proteins | sample TergutTh196P3_FD_73070 | JGI IMG/M metagenome (GOLD analysis project Ga0099364, IMG submission 73070) | Microcerotermes parvus P3 segment gut microbial communities from Pointe-Noire, Republic of the Congo - Th196 P3 | ecosystem: Host-associated > Arthropoda: Insects > Digestive system > Gut ...
AAGTTATGAACGCAAACGAAATCCGCCAGAAATATTTAGATTTTTTCGCCGCTCGCGGCCACGCTATAATCCCACGCGCTCGGCTGGTGCCGGACAACGACCCGACGACGCTGTTCACCGGTAGCGGCATGCAACCGCTAATGCCGTTTCTGCTCGGCGAAAAGCACCCCGACGGCACGCGGCTGGTCGACAGCCAGACCTGTCTGCGGGCGCAGGACATCGACGAAGTCGGCGACAACCGCCACACGACCTTTTTCGAGATGCTGGGCAACTGGTCGCTGGGCGATTATTTCAAGAAAGAACAGCTGCCGTGGTTCTTTGAATTTCTGACGAAAGAAGTCGGACTCGATTCAGCCAAACTTTACGCCACAGTTTTCGACGGCGCGCCAGAATTCGACATCCCGCGCGATACCGAGGCTATCGAAATCTGGCAAAAGTTGTTCGCAGACGCCGGAATCGACCACGAATTTATCGCTCTGGGCAGCGACGAAAACGCCGCCAAAATGGGTTTACAAAATGGCCGGATCTTTTCTTACACCGACAACTGGTGGTGGCGTGGCGATCGAATAGCCGACATGCCAGCCGGCGAACCTGGCGGCCCCGACAGCGAAGTTTTCTACGATTTCGGCACGCCGCACGACCCGGACTACGGCGAAAACTGCCACCCGAACTGCGACTGCGGGCGCTTCATGGAGATCGGCAACAGCGTGTTTATGGAATACATCCGACGCGAAAATAGCTTCGAAAAACTTCCCAAACAAAACGTTGATTTCGGCGGAGGATTGGAAAGAATCGCCGCGGCAAAAATTGATTCACCAGATATTTTTCGAACCAGTTTGTTTGAACCGATCATCGCGAAATTGGAAAGTTTGAGTGGAAAAGATTACGAAAACAACACCAACGCCATGCGCGTCATCGCCGACCACCTGCGCGGCGCGACGTTCCTGGCCGTCGACGCCGTCAAACCGTCGAACAAAGAACAGGGCTACGTCATGCGCCGCCTGATTCGCCGCGCGATCCGTTTCGCCTTTGATCTGGGAATTCAGCAGAATTTCCTGCCCGAAATTGTGCCGATCATCGCCGATATCTACGTCAACGATTTTCCAGAGGTCGCTGCGGCCCGCGAGGAAATTATTGCTACTTTGGTTAAGGAAGAGAAGGCGTTTCGGCAGACTTTGCGCAAAGGTTTGAAAGAGTTTGACAAGATAACAAAGAATGCCAACCGATCTGAAGAAATTCAAGAATCTCCGAAGTATAACGCGACCATTGTTAGCTTAGGAACTGCCAAGGATGAAAAAATTCTGATGGTTCAGGAGACGAAGGAAATCGCAAAGGATAAATGGAATTTGCCCGGTGGCCAAGTTGAAGAAGGCGAAGATTTGGAAACTGCCCTGCGCCGCGAAATCAACGAAGAGTTAGGTTTAGAAATCAAGAATTTCCACGAAGCTCAAACCGATTTTGTGACTAACGACCGTGGAACTTTGCGAGTGATATTATTCTCTGGTGAACTGGCTGATGGCAAAATCAAATTGGAAAAAGAACTGAAGAATTTTGGCTGGTTTTCGCTGGACGAGGTCAAAAAGATGCTTGCCAACGGTGAACTTCGCGGCGAAGGAGTCTTACTGCAGGTGAAAAGAATTCTCGAGCGAATTCAGTATGACGACATTTTGACAGGGGCGGAGATCTTTACTTTATATGATACCTACGGTTTCCCGCTGGAATTATCTGTCGAAGAAGCCTATAAACGCGACATCAAAGTCAGCGAAGCCTGGCGCGCCGAATTCGACAACCTAATGCAAAAGCAACGCGAAATGTCCCAAACCGCCGCCAAAGGCACGTTCAAAGGTGGCCTCGGTGGACACACTTGGCAACATCGGCGCTATCACACAGCGACGCACTTGCTGCAATCGGCCTTACGCGAGATTTTCGGCGATCAACTGCGCCAACATGGTAGCAACATCACAGAGGAGAGGCTGCGATTCGACTTTAACTTGGACAGAAAAATGACACCAGAGGAAATCGCTCGCGCCGAAGAACTAGTCAACCAATGGATCGCGCAGGACCTGCCAATCTGGTGGCGCGAATACCCGACCGGCGAAGCCCTGAAAATCGGCGCCATCGGCCCGTTCGGCGAACGCTACGGCGACGCGGTCAAAGTTTACCAAATGGGCGTCGGCAACGAAATGGCTTCCTTAGAAATCTGTGGTGGCCCGCACTGCGAACACACTGGCCAATTGGCCGAACACGGCGATTTGGACGATTCGACTGATGCACCGAATTGCCAGACCGGCGCAGAATTAAACACTGCTTTACAAAATCGCCAAAAAACCGACTTTTCAAAAGCTCCCGCGAAATTCAAAATCACCAAAGAAGAATCAATCGCCGCCGGCATGCGACGAATAAAAGCAATTCTGGAATAACTAATGGAAAAGAAGACAGAAATCGCCCTGAAATGGATCGCCACTGTCTTGAACCAGAACAAAATTCCTTACGCGATCGGCGGCGGCACGGCGACGTACCTGTACGGCTCTGGCAGGAAAGTCAACGATATCGACATTTCTGTCTCTGCAAAGGATTTTCCGGCGATCATCCCTTTGGTTCAAAACTACATTGTTGCCGGCCCGAAACATTACAAAAATGAAAAATGGGATTGCACGACGCTGTCTCTGAATTACGAGGGTCAAGCTATCGATCTGACCGATCGCGATACTTTGCTGATGAGCAAAAAAGATGGCACTGGCTGGCTGAAAAACAAGGAAATCTATTCAAAATATCCGAATGTCGTCAAGGATTTCAAGGGGTTAGAGGTATCGCTGATGGACCCGCGAGTCCTGATCGAATACAAACAAGAATTAAGCGGCGCGCATCAAGAAGCCGACGTGGAATTCCTGAAAAATTATCTTTCGCGTAAATGAACTTATGATATAATGGGGAAGTCATGAAACTCTTTTCTAGCGAGAAAACCGATGACGCGCATATTGTGGCGCTGGACATCGGTACCGAATACACCAAAGCCCTGATCGCCAAAGTCAACGGCGACGACCTCGAAATCGTCGGCGTCGGCCGTGCCCGCCAAGAAGTCGGCAACATGTTTGGCGGCGCCATCGCTGATATCACAGGGGTAGTAAAGAACTGTGAAGCTGCCCTAGTCCAAGCCGAAGAACAAGCCGGCGTTCAAGCCAAGAAAGTCATCATCGGCATCGCCGGCGAATTCGTTAAAGGCCTGACGTCGACTATCAGATATAAAAGGCCGCACCCCGACCGCCAACTCGACGCCGCCGAGGTGGAATTAATTATCGACAAAGTCCAAGAACGCGCCGCCGTCAAAGCCCAGAAACAGATCGCCTTTGAAACCGGCAACCCAGACGTCGAGGTGAAACTGGTCAACTCGGCGATCGTCAGCATTCACATCGACGGCTACAAAGTCACCAACCCAATCGGTTTTCAGGGGCGCGACGTGGCAATCCAGATCTACACGGCTTTCGCGCCGATGGTGCATATCGGGGCGCTGGAACGGACGGCCTCTGAACTGGATCTGGAATTAGTCGCTGTGGCAGCCGAACCTTTCGCTGTGGCGCGGGCGGTTTTGGGCAATGACGCCAATTCGACTTTCACGGCGATTTTGTGCGACGTCGGTGGCGGCTCGACAGATATCGCAGTCATCAACGATGGCGGTGTCGAAGGCACCCGCATGTTCGGCGTGGCCGGTCGGTCTTTCACGAAAACCATCGCTAATGACTTAGGTGTCGGATATGAGGCGGCCGAAAAACTTAAACTGAACATCGATGACCCGAAAATCAAACCCAGCGTGCAACAGACTTTGCAGGCGGCCGTTGATAAAACTCTCGATGTTTGGATTGGTGGCGTAGAACTAGCACTGGGTGAGTTCGATGCCATTGATCACTTACCGAATAAAATTCTGCTCTGTGGTGGCGGTTCTTCGCTGGAAGCCCTGGTTGAACGCTTACAAAAATCCGACTGGTACAAGGAATTACCTTTTACGCGTCGCCCAATCGTTCAACATGTCAAGCCCGATGACGTTGTCGGTGTCACCGACAAAACCGGCGATATTACCGACCACACGATGATTACTGCCATGGGCCTGCTGCGCGTCGGATATGATACAATGGATCAGCAGGATCAAACCTCGAATAATCTAAGGGATAAAGTAGGCAAAATCTTACGCATATGAGTAGTAAATTGGACAAAATGGACAACAAATCGACACCGGTAAGGGTTAAGTCGTCTGGCTCAGACAAACCCAAATTGGACAAACTTGACGACAATTCCGCACCCGACAAGCTACAGGGGCGCGACACGATCTACATCGACACCGAAGATGACATCACGTCGATCATCGAAAAGGTGAAAAAGTCAGAAAATCCAGTTGTGGCGCTGGTGCCGCCCAGCCGAGCCGGGACATTGCAGAGCGTCGTCAATCTGAAATTATTGCAGCGCGCCGCTAAGACTGCGCGTAAAAAATTGACGTTGATTACCAATGACCGTGCGTTGATTGGTTTGGCAGCGGGCTTGAAAATCCCTGTCGCAAAGTCTGTTAATGCCCAGGCTGAAATCCCTGTTTCCGACGCTGACGAGATTCCGGGCAACGACATTATTGATGGCAATGACCTAAGCATCGGCGAACTGGCGGCGTTAGGCGACGAGCCAATCAGGAACAAGGAAAATAAAGCCGCCGCGGCCGCTGTTAAATCCATCGAAACCGACGATCGAATTAGAAATGACCACGATGCCGATGGCGTGCCAGACGATGACCCAGCGCCGCCCGAACCGCAACCGCGAAAACCGGTCAAAGGCAAAAAAGTGCCGAACTTTGACAAATTCAGGAAAAAATTGTTTATATTCGGCGGCCTAGGCGTTGTGTTGATTGCTTTTCTAACCTGGGCGATTTTCTTTGCTCCGCGGGGGACAATCACCGTTCAGGCCCAAACCAACAATTCTGACATTTCGACCACTGTCACGCTGTCCTCGGCCAACACCGATGTCAAAAACGGCGTCATCAGTCCGGTTATCAAGCAAAAGAAGAACAACGAATCGATCGAATTCACCGCCACCGGTGTCAAAGAAATCGGCGAAAAAGCCACCGGCAAAGTCGTCATTTACAACACCAACGCGCTCGACCCGATCAACATATCGGCCGGCACGACTTTGGCCAGCGGCAATTTGTACTTCGTCCTAAACGAGAACGTTGTCGTGCCGAAAGTTACCGGAACCATATCTGATCCGAAGCCTGGCGTTAGCAAACCGGTCAGCGTCACCGCGGCCAACATCGGCAGCGAATATAACATCGACGCCGACAAGCAACTGAATATCTCGGGCTTTACGAATAGAGTTTATGCAGTGGCCGACAAAGATTTCACCGGCGGTAGCAAAGAAACCGCCAAGGTCGTCCAGCAGTCCGACATTGATCTAGCCACTGAAAAGCTCAAAAACCAGCTCAACGAAACTAAATCCAAAGAAGAGTTGACAAACCAAATGAGCGACGACACCTCCGTTATTACCGACAGCTTCACGGTCGACTATGGCCAGTTCACCTCTGCGCCGGCCGTCGATCACCCACCCACTCAAGGCAAACAGCCGACTTTGACGGTCGAAGTGACTTATACGCTGATTGGCGTTAGCAACGACGATCTGAATGCACTACTAAATGCTCAGCTTAATGACAAAATTGGCGGTAGCTCTGGTCAGAAAATCTACAGTAACGGCTTTAAAACTGTCAAGTTCAAGAATTTCCAGGCAGCCGGCAGTGGCTTTAGCGTGGTTGTTTCGACAACAGGGAAATTGGGTCCGAAACTTGACGAGGAAAAGATCAAGGAAATGGCTGTCGGCAAACGTTCGGGCGAGATTCGCGAAACCTTGACCAAGATTAACGGCGTCAGTGATGTAGAAGTCAAATTCTCGCCGTTCTGGGTTGGCTCCGTTTCAAAAACCGACAGACTAACAGTTAATTTCGCAGTGGATGAATAAGGCATGAGTGACAGCAGGGTGATTTTAGGTTTGGACATTGGCGCGCGGCGCATCGGCGTAGCGCGCGGTGATACAGAGGTAAAGTTGGCTTCGCCGCTGGACGCGGTTTTCAACGACGATGAGGTGCTGGAAAACTTAATCAAAGTAGTTGACAACACGGATGCTGATCTGATCGTTGTCGGTTTACCGCGCGATAATAGGGGTGGTGAAACTTTCCAGAGCAAATTCAGCCGCGACTTCGCGCACGATTTGCAGCAAGCCTTAATAAACGCCGATTATGATGTTGAATTTGCTTTCCAGGATGAGAGCCTGACCTCTATCGAGGCAGAGGAGAACTTGCGAAAGCGCAAGAAATTTGACCCAAAAATGCTGCGCGATGGCACTATCGATTCCGAGGCCGCCGTCATAATTTTGCAAGATTTTCTGGAGGAAAAGGCCAGTGGACAAGCCTAAACCGAGACCGTTAAAACCTGAGCCTCCAGCGTCAAAACCTTCGACGCCAAAAACGCCAATATCGAAACAGCGTACTATCCGCCGTCGTCCTTCGGTCGAAATCGCCAAAAGCTACGTTGAACTTAATCTGAAAAACGTTATAGATTCGGAAAAAACCGCAAAACTTAGCAAAAAGCAAAAGAAACAGATTCGTACGGCCGAGAAGAAGGCCGAGCGCTTGCGTCACCGAGTTCGAAATGCCTTTTTGATCGCAATAGCTGTGATATTGTTGGCTGTCGGCTCGACTGCTATCTGGTGGCAGACTTCAATTCAGCCCGTCAATACTGATGACACCAGCGAGCGTCAATTTGAAGTTGCCGCTGGTGCCAGCACCGACCAAATTGCCACCGGCCTGCAAAAAGCCAAATTTATCCGAAATGCCCTAGCCTTCAAAATCTATGTGCGGCTGCATGGCACCGTAATCCAGGCGGGCTCTCACATGCTAAGCCCCAGCGATTCTTTATCAGAGGTCGCCGAGAAGTTGACGCAAGCTGTTACAGCCGAGATCGACGTCCAAATCCCGCCCGGACAAACATTAGGCCAGTTGCGTGATGTATTCAAAAAATATGGTTACACGGATGCTCAGATAGATGTGGCGTTGTCGCGGCCTTATGACAACGACATTCTGAATGACAAACCGGCCGACGCCAGTTTAGAAGGCTACATCTTCCCTGACACTTACCGGATCTACGCCGACGACAAACTTGACGTCGTCATCGAAAAGGCGCTCAACCAACTTAGCAAAGTCGCTGCCGAGAACGATCTGCGGGCCAAGTACGCCGCTCGCGGGTTCACCTTTTACGAAGGCTTAACGCTGGCCTCGATCATCGAGAAGGAAGTTGTCAGCGACAGTGATCGGCGCAACGTAGCGCAAGTCTTTCTCAACCGTTTGGCCATCGGGATGCCCCTGGGCGCCGATGCAACATTCAAATATGCTTATAAACGGGGTTTGTGCGATTACGATTCGCCGAGTTTGTGTGCGTCAATTTACAACACGCGGATTTACGGTGGATTGCCACCCGGACCGATCTCTAATGCAGTTCTGTCAGCGTTGAATGCTGTGGCAAATCCAGAACCAAACGACTACTTCTTCTATGTATCTGGTGACGACGGCCGAACGCATTTCTCCAGAACCGAGGAGCAGCACAACGCTGCTGTGGCTGAGTATTGCACTGAGGCGTGTAGGTAAGTTACACCTCTGTTAATGTTTTTGATTAACAGAGGTGTAACAGAGATGGAAAAACTTGACATACTTTAACGCTTTTGCTACAATGTACAGCGTTTATGGGAGTACTGTAAACCACTTATGAAGAGTAGATTATCAGCGCAACAGCGCACCAAATCATTAGCCTCTAAATCCAGAGGACGCCGCGGACGTTCGCGACGTGGCATCAATTATGCTATTTACACCGGTCTGTTCGTAGTCTTGGTCGTTTTAGCGGCAACTGGCTATAATATGCCAAAGGAAGACGCGAATGTCAGCAGTTTTGCTAATCAGGCCATTGCTTCGGCCAGCAGTACGACGCTAGCTGTCGTTACCCCTATAGAAGCCCAGTCGGCTAACTTGGCCGCCAGTGTTGCTGCAGAGACTAACCTGTCGGCCAGCGATAGCGTGGCCAACAAATCCGTTTCCCTGAGTGCCAGTGTAGCCATGGAGCAGCCGGACGCTACCAGCGCCAGCAAGCCTCAGATTGCCGACCCGACAGCTGCACCTGAGCCGATCATCGCTTACGTTGCTCAAGAAGGCGATACGGCTAGTGCTATTGCTGCTAAATTTGGCGTGTCTGACCAAACCGTTCGCTGGGCAAATAATCTATCAGGCGACGCTGTAGCGGCTGGTTCAACCTTGACCGTGCCAGTGATCGACGGAGTGGTATATGAAGTCAAGGACGGTGACAATCTCTCGGCTATTGCTGCCAAGTATCAATCAGATGTCGACAGCGCTGTGGCCATCAATAACTTGGACGGTGTCAGTGCAGCCGCCGGGACGAAGATTCTTTTACCTGACGGTGTTTTGCCTGACACTGAACGACCCGGTTACCGTGCGCCAGTAGTGGCGCGGACGACTTATTCTACTGGGTCAACCGGACGTTCCAACAGCGGCCCGTCGGGCACATGGCCACGCCCGGGCAACAACAGTGGTACGTACTCTTACGGATACTGCACTTGGTATGCCTACAACCGTCGACTAGACTTGGGGTTACCAGTCGATAATATGTGGGGCAATGCCTCGACATGGGCGTCTCGCGCTGCCAATGGACAGGGCAGAGAAGGCCGCCGCTACGTTGTAAACAATACGCCATCAGTCGGTGCCATCATGCAAACCGCCGGTGGCTGGGGTGGTGCTGGCCACGTCGCTATCGTCGAGGCGATCTATCCAGACGGCTCGATCCTGATCTCTGAGGCCAACTTTGCTGGCTGGAACCGCGTGACCTCGCGGACTATTAGCAATCCTTCGGCTTATAACTATATTCACTAGGATTTTTGTAAGGCGAGCAACGCCGGGCAACAACTTCCCGCGCGACTCTTTCGGACGGCGAAAGTGTCAGCGACAAGCCCTGCCGGCGACAGGCGCTTGGCGCGGCGCGGGAAGTTTGTTGTTGGCGTTGCGGTCATAGCAACATAAGGCTCTTCATGTTAGAATATAGATATGTTTGCAGATAACGCAGAAGTCCTAGTCTCAGCCGGCGACGGCGGTAACGGCGCAGTCAGCTTCCGCAAAGAGAAGTACATCGACAAAGGCGGCCCCGACGGCGGCGACGGCGGCAGGGGTGGCGACGTGATTTTCGTGGCCGACCAAAATGTCAACACGCTGATAGATTTCCGTTACAAACCAGAGCTAAAGGCCGAAAACGGCGGCGCCGGCACGAAACGCGACAGGCGCGGCCGAAGCGGCGAACCGTTATATGTTAAGGTTCCAGTTGGCACGATCATCCGGCGCGACGATGAAATCCTCGCCGACTTAACAGAAATTGGTCAAGAAGTTGTTGTAGCACATGGTGGTGATGGCGGTTTTGGCAATGCCCACTTCAAATCGTCAACCCGCCAAACCCCGCGCGTCGCCGAACTGGGTGAAAAGGGCGAGAAATTCGCCGCCAAACTAGAACTGAAACTACTGGCCGACGTCGGTCTAGTTGGTTTCCCGAACGCTGGCAAATCAACCTTTCTGTCAGTCGTCACCAGCGCCAAGCCAGAAATCGCTGATTATGCTTTTACAACCTTGACGCCGAATTTGGGAGTGGCCGACATCGACGAAACATCGCTGTTGATCGCCGACATTCCCGGTCTGATCGAAGGCGCCTCCGAAGGCAAAGGCCTCGGCGACGCTTTCTTGAAACACATTGAGCGCACCTCTGTTATTTTGCATTTAATCGACGTGTTGAGCGATGACGTGGCTGACGCTTACCGAAAAATCCGCACGGAATTAGAAAAATATTCACCAGAGCTGGCCGCCAAGCCCGAAATTATCGCCTTGACCAAAATCGATGCGCTGAACGACGAAGAGATCATCGCCATGCAATCGACCGCGTTATCAGAGGTAACCAGCAGCCCGGTCTTCGCCATTTCGTCCAGTGCTCACAAAGGCACAACTGAAGTGCTACGTGCTTTGGCCTCTGCAGTCGAAGAACACAAGAAACAGACGGCCGAAGAAATCACCGAAGAAGAACTAGAAATTCCCGTCATTTCACTATCTGATAAACAACTCGACGAAGCCTGGCAAGTAGAAAAAGTCCCTGTCATTGCGAGCGAAGCGAAGCAATCCACCGTGGATCGCCACGGCGATAAATCACCTCGCGATGACGAAGTGGTAGTATTTGTCGTAACCGGGCCAAAAATCGAGAAATTCGCCCGCCGCACCGATTTCGAAAACCCGCACGGTCTAAACCGTCTACGCGACATCATGCGAAAAATGGGCATCATGCACGAACTGACCCGTCAAGGCGCAACCGGCGACAGCATAATTCAAATCGCCGGCCAGGAATTCACAATGCTGGAAGTAGACAGATGAACTGGATTTTCTTTGCCAGCATGATGTTCATAACGTCAATCATAAACTATCTGTTGGTGCGCAAATCGTCCTTACTCAAAATTCCTAATCGCTTAGTCAACTTGGCGATGTTCGGCATCCCGCTCGTAGTCTATATCATTATCGCCATTGTAAAAGGCACAACACTCATGATTGAATGGTGGCATTTACCGCTGTTATTTATTATCGCGATCGTCTTTGCCTATCTTGGCAACAAATCCAGTCTGCGCGCGATTGACCTGGCGCCGAATCCGGGCTACAGTTTGGTCTTATCAAAAAGCTACGTCTTGTTCACAACTCTAGTAGCAGTGGTATTCATGGGGGGGGGCGAGGAATTTACTTGGCAAAAAGCACTGGCAATACTGTTGATTGTTGGCTTTTCAGTGCCAATCATGGTAACACGTAAAGGCGAAAAGAAAAGCAAACACCGGACGTGGATACTATTGTCGCTGGCAGCGTTTTTCGCGTGGGGTATGTTGTCGCTGTCGTCCAAGTGGCTGTTCATGCACGGCATGGATACGATAACATTTTTGATCTACATGTACACAATTGTTACGGTGTGCATCATAGCGATCGATCGTGTCAAAATTAGCCAGATAAAGCAAACATCGGCGAAAGGGCTGTGGATATTGCTTAGTATCGGAATAGTCTGGGCGATGTTTAACCTCGGCCAGTTCGAGGCCATCAACTTGGCGCCAAATGTCGGGTATGTTAATGCCATCAACGCTGCGTCGATTGCTGCCGTAACAGTTTTTGCCGTAATTTTGTTTAAGGATAATCTGACCTGGCCCAAGGGGATTGGTGTCTTGGGTGTTACGGCGGGGCTGATATTACTTCTTATATAGTATAATGTTAAAGCTATTATGCCGAACCACGACGAATCCCCCGTGCGCGATATCAAATTCCTGCCACGCCTAGTGCCGTTGGCCTTGTGGATTTTTTCCAAGATTAAATTTCGAAAATTTACCGTCGTCGGCGATTTGCCAGATTTCGATCGGCGCGGTTTGATCGTGGTCTGCAATCATCCCAGCAATGCCGCGACAGCTTTGTTAATTGGTACTTTATTTATCAAAGCCAAACGCATTGACGACGTAAAATTGCGGAAATATCGTTATCCGCGTGCCTTAGCTGACGGCCGATTGTTTACTGGAATTAGAGGTGCTATTTTTCGCTTTACTGGCCAAATTCCAGTCGATCGTTCGCGTGGTGCCGACGCTTTCAAAACCGCCGAGCAGGTGTTAAAAGAAGGTGGCCTGATCATGATTTACCCCGAAGGCACTCGTACCAAAAAGGTAAACGGTTGGCCAATACCAGTTCCGTCAAATAGAAAAATCGAAGTCAAAAACGAATCGCCAGCCGACGAAAAATTCTACGGCACCGGCCACTACAAAACTGGCGCCGTGCGGCTGGCCATTGCCACCGGTGCGACAATTGTGCCGACTTTGCAATATCTCGATCGTGCCGGCCGCGGCGCAGAAGCGACGATCCAATTTGACGAGCCGATTTCTTTCGCGGATCTAAAGGGCAAGGAATTGTCGAACGAAGAGCTGCAGTCGCAAACCGGCCAAATCATGTACCAAATTGCCGAAATGATGGCAGCTGCAAAGGGCAAACCTATGCCGGACGGTGTTCGCGATCAGATTTTAGCGGGATAATGTGTCATGAACAGCATTCCACTCCTCCATCTAAACGGCCTCGGTCATGGCCACAACAAAATTATTCAAAAGCTGATCGTTAAGTACTGGCGACGCGCTGGCCTTAACATTTATTCTAAAGACGTGAATTGGTATAATGACGAAGACTTTGATTTTATATTTGCGAAAATATTGCATAAAGCAAACGAAATTTATGATAAAAATGGGCAACTAGCAATAATGGGCTCTAGCGCCGGCGGCAGTCTGGCGCTAAACATTTTTAAAAAGATGTCGGACGAGAATAAAAACGTTTGTTTCATCAATGATCGCGGTCGCCTACGCATCGGAAATTATCCACCGGCTGCGCGCGATTCGCTGAAAAAGCGATCGCATGGGTCGCAAATTTTCCAAGATAGTGTCATGACGGCCGAAGCGAATCTTGAAAGACTGACCGAAGTGCAAAAACAGCGTATTCTAGTCTTACTGTCTTTTACTGACCTCATCGTGCCGCGACATCTGGCAAAAATCGATGAAGCAAGGATTCGCAGGTCGATTATCCCAGGTCATATCGCCGGATATTTTGAGCATTTGCTATTCGCTCGAAAGACCGTAGCTGATTTCGCTAAGGTGGCTTTGTCTGCTAAAATAGGAAAGTGAAATCACCCCAAACCTTCTTTTTCTACGACCTCGAAACCAGCGGTTTTTCGGCCGCACACGATCGAATTATGCAATTCGCTGGCCAGCGCACCGACATGGATTTGCAGCCGATCGGCGAGCCGGTCAATCTGTTAGTTAAGTTGTCCGAAGACATTTTGCCCTCGCCCGAAGCGATTTTGGTTACCAAAATCACGCCGCAGCAAACTCATAGCGAGGGCCTGACCGAAGCCGAATTCGCCCAATATTTCATGGACGAAATCGCCACTCCCGGCACGATTTTCGTCGGTTTCAATAGCGTTCGATTTGACGACGAATTCATGCGACATACATTGTGGCGCAATTTCCGCGATCCGTATGAATGGCAATGGAGCGACAATCGTAGTCGCTGGGATTTACTCGATGTTGTGAGGCTGACACGAGCATTACGGCCTAACGGCATCAACTGGCCTTTCACGGAAAAAGTCGATCCCAAAACCAAGAAAAAGGTCAAAATCCCGACCAACAATCTGGTCGATCTGGCGCGCGAAAACGGCTTTGAAAATGTCAATGCGCACGACGCGCTGGCTGATGTTCAGGCGCTGATCAATGTTGCGAAATTGTTGAAAGACAAACAGCCGCAGATTTTCGATTACCTGCTGAAAATGCGCGATAAAAAGGAAGTTGCAAAATTAGTGAATTTAGAAAACCCGCAGCCGTTCGTTTACGCTAGCGGTCGTTACAGTTCGGATTTTGAGAAAACCACAGTGGCATTTCCGCTGGCGCCGGGCAAGAATCAGGGCTCGGTTTTAGTTTGGGATTTACGCGTTGACCCTAGCGATTTTGCAAAATTGACGGATAAGGAAATCAACGCCAAAATTTACGCCAAATGGGAAGAGCGAACGAAACCGGATTTCATACCTTTGCCCGTCAAGGAAATGGCTTACAATCGTTGCCCAGCCGTCGCGCCTCTTGGCACATTGGATGAGGACGCGCAAAAACGCTTGAAAATTGACATACAACAGATTGAAAAAAATCTGGGAGCACTAAAGAAAAATCGCGGAATGATTGACCGAATCGTCGATGCGTTGAATTCGCGACCGGGTTTTGCGAAAAGTTCAGATGTCGAAGGCCAGCTTTACGATTCGTTCCTGCCTGACGCCGACAAAGCGCGCGTCAGCGTTATCCGAAATGCCAGCGCCGACGATTTGGCGGATTTTCACCCGACTTTTACTGACGAACGTTTGCCGGAATTATTGCTCCGATTTAAAGCGCGAAATTTCGCAAAGAGTTTAAGTGCCGACGAAAAGCAACTTTACGAAGCTTGGCAAGCCGAAAAATTGCAACGCGAAATTCCGTTGTACATGCAAACCTTATTCTGGATGAATCAAATCGCAGCCGACCAAATCCCAACTGACTTCACCAATGATTCAGAAAAATCGCAATTTTTTGCGCTGAAATATCGCACCACGGCACGCGGTGAAATTGATCCTTTCTTATTGGAGGAATTACAGCTCTGGGCCGAGTCGATTATGCCAGCAGAAGACTAATTATATTTCTAGCAGCTCGCCGAACAAACCTTTTCGACCATGTTGCAATTTCTTTAACGTTGCAATGTCGCCGCTTTCAAGCCGCGCGTTCATCGCATCCTTAATCTGTTGCCAATGCTCGACGCTGCTGGCGCGAATCGTAAAATGCATATTCTCGAAACTATTGATATACGCCAAGGCCAATTGCTGAACCGTCAAATTGTATTTCGGCGCAATAGTTTCCAACACGCCTATAATCTCCTTGTTTTCTTTCCAATTGACCAGCGTCATAAACGCCTGAATCGGGATGTTATTCTTGACGCAAAAATCATACGTGCCGGTGCGGATAATGTCGTCATCGTCCATCGCGAAACTGACTTGATTCAGGCTGATTGGCAAATCCGATGTATCAAGCGCGATTTGCAAAGACTTGATTCCAAAATTGCTAACACCGACGTTGCGAATCGAACCGTCCTTATAAAGTTGATTGGCAGCCCGGAAAAAACCGCGCATGTCGAAATCGGCGTTCGGCGCGTGGCAGACAAAATAGTCGACGAAATCTACGCCTAGTCGATCAAGGCTAGCGCGACAACCGTCAACTACTTCTTGATAGCTTAACTTTTCTGTATCTTGTTTAGTAAGGATTTGGAAACTATCTCGCAGGCGGCCTTTGATAGCTTGACCGACCAATTCTTCGGCCTTACCGGCTGCGTAATTTTGTGCGGTGTCGATCAGCGTAATGCCATTGTCCAATGCCAGACGGATGACTGCGATGTCGCCGGCGTCATCGTTGTTAGGATCGGGGTCTTTCATTCCGCCCATCAGCCACGTGCCGAGGGCAAGTTTTGGTAAATCATTCATAATCGTCTTACCTTATGCCGCTTCGGCCTGCACAACTTCCAACTGGCTGATCCGGGTTTCGTGATCACTTAGTTGATCAGATTGCTCCTGCAGTTTAGTGGTATGGCTGGACAGGACGACTGCGCCTGCGGCTTCTTCCTCTCTGACAGCCTGATAATCTGAAGCCAAACCGTCGAGGATATTCAGAATTTTGTCCTGTTTTTTATCTATCTCGTTGAATTTTTTATTCAAGTCGTCGAACTGCGGTTTAATCAATTTGTTATAGCCTTCTGTGAAGACATCGGCGGCAACCTCGCGCATCATCTGACGACCTTTAGTTTCCAGGGCGTTGTCTGTTACTTTGTGACTGATCTGCTCGATCTTCTTCAAATCCTTACCATCTAAATTCATACACTTTATTATTGCACATTTAGGCAGGCGAAACAAGACAAAAACGACCATGTTCCACTGGACTTTTCCCCCGAAAAAGCGTATAATAGACCGGTTATGTCAGAGAGCATCACAGTTACCGGCGCGCGAGAGCACAACCTCAAAAACATCGATGTCGAGATCCCGCGCGACAAACTGGTCGTCATCACAGGTTTGTCCGGCTCGGGCAAATCCAGTTTGGCGTTTGATACGATTTATGCCGAGGGCCAGCGCCGCTACGTCGAATCGCTTAGTTCTTACGCCCGACAATTCCTTGGCCTAATGGAAAAGCCCGATGTCGACAAAATCACCGGCCTCAGCCCAGCAATCTCGATAGACCAAAAATCCGCCTCAAGAAATCCGCGTTCGACCGTTGCGACGGTTACAGAAATTTACGATTATTTACGTTTGCTTTACGCGCGAATCGGCATTCCGCACTGTCCGATCTGCGGCCGCGAAGTTCATCGCCGCACGCCGCAAGCCATCATCGACGAAATCATGCAGCTGGACGGCCAGCGCGTTTACATCGGCGCACCCCTGGCCAAGCAAAAGAAAGGCGAGTTCGCCCACATTCCCGACCAGTTCATGACCAAAGGTTTCGCCCGCGCCCGCGTCGACAGCGTGATTTACGCGCTGGACGAGTGGCCGGAACTGGACAAGCAGTACAAACACGATATCGAGCTGATCGTCGATCGGCTGGTGATCGCGCCTGACGCCATCAGTCGCATAACTCAGTCGGTCGAGTCGGCGCTGGAAATCGGCGGCGGCACGGTCGAGGTTGTGATCGTCGGCGACAACTCTACTGCGCGTCATTCCGGACTTGATCCGGAATCCAGTCAAAAAGATTCGTCGAATGACGAAGTCAAAATTTATTCCCAACGTTACGCTTGTCTCGAGCATCCCGACGAATTGATTCCGGAATTAGAGCCGCGATTGTTCAGTTTCAACGCGCCGTTTGGAGCCTGTCCGACTTGCACGGGTTTAGGCTCACGATTAGAAGTCGATCCCGATCTGGCGCTGAACCCGAACTTGACGATCGCCGAGGGCGCGATCCGGCCGTTCAACCGCGTCAACACCGACGCCTGGTGGATGAAAAAGTTGGCTAAGGTTGGCGAAGCGCATGGTTTTTCCTTAAAGGTTTCTGTCAAAGAATTATCCGACGACGCGGTGCAGAAAATTTTATACGGCACGGGCGATCAAACTTATACGATTCAAATCGGTTCTCACGCCAAATGGGGCGACAACGGCCGGACTTATGACACGACCTACGAAGGCGTCATTCCGAACTTAGAAAGAAGATGGAAAGAAACCGATTCCGACTTTATGCGAAAAGACATCGAACGATTCATGCGCGAACGCGAATGCACAACCTGCCACGGTTCGCGATTGAAACCGGTCGTCCAAGCCGTTACAATTCAGGGTTTAAGTATTGTCGACATTTCCAACCTCGGCGTTGATGACGCGCTGGACTTATTCCAAAACAAAATCCAATTGTCCGACAATGAACTAAAAATCGCCCACCAGATTTTCAAGGAAATCGTCGCCCGACTCGGTTTCATGAACGACGTCGGTTTGAGCTATTTGGAACTCGGTCGTGCCGCTAACACTTTGTCTGGCGGTGAAGCGCAAAGAATCCGCCTGGCCACGCAAATCGGCAGCGGCCTAGAGGGCGTCTTGTACGTCCTTGACGAGCCGTCGATCGGCCTGCACCAGCGCGACAACGATCGCCTGATTGCCACTCTGAAACACTTAAGAGATTTAGGAAATACAGTTTTGGTCGTCGAACACGACGAAGACACAATTCGCGAATCGGACTACCTGATCGACATCGGTCCAGGCGCGGGCTTAAACGGTGGCCAAGTCGTCGCGGCGGGCACGCCAGCCGAAGTCGCCAAAAATCCCGATTCGATCACTGGCCAATATTTGTCAGGTAAGAAAAAGATCGCCACGCCAAAGAAGCGCCGCCCAATCGACGCCAAAAGAAAACTAATCATTCGCGGCGCAAAAGAACACAACTTGAAAAACATCGACGTCGAATTTCCGCTCGGCGTGCTGAACGTCGTCAGCGGCGTCAGCGGTTCGGGCAAATCGACCTTGGTCAACGACATTTTGGCCAAGGAATTAGCGGCGCGATTGAACCGCGCCCAAACCGTCGCCGGTGCTCACGAGAACATCGAAGGCATCGAACACCTGGACAAAATCATAGTCATCGACCAAAGCCCAATCGGCCGCACGCCGCGCTCGAACCCGGCGACCTACACGGGAATTTTCACGCCGATTCGCGAATTGTTCGCGGCCACGCCCGAAGCAAATATCCGCGGCTACAAAGCCGGACGTTTCAGTTTTAATGTAAGAGGCGGCCGCTGCGAAAACTGCCAGGGCGACGGCGTCATCAAAATCGAAATGCACTTCCTGCCGGACGTCTACGTCACCTGCGAAGAATGCCACGGCAAACGCTACAACCGCGAGGCGCTGGAAATCAAATGGCGCGGCCGCGACATCAGCCAGGTGCTGAACATGACGGTCGACGAAGCGGCGGAATTCTTCCAAAACGTGCCGGCCGTGGCGCGGAAATTGCAGACCCTGGTCGAGGTCGGCCTGGGCTACATCACGCTCGGCCAACCAGCCACGACATTTTCCGGCGGCGAAGCCCAGCGCATCAAACTGGCCACGGAATTATCGCGCCGCGCGACGGGCAAAACTTTGTACATCCTGGACGAACCGACCACGGGACTGCACGCCGACGACGTCAAACGATTACTGGCGGTGCTGAACGCGCTGGTCAACGCCGGCAATTCGATGATCATTATCGAACACAACCTCGACATTGTGAAGTCGGCCGACCACATCATCGACCTAGGGCCGGACGGAGGGTTGAATGGTGGGTATGTTGTGGCTAGTGGGGTGCCGGAGGAGATTGCTGGGGAGAGGAAATCTTATACCGGTACTTACTTGCGACAAATATTATAAAAAGTAGTAATCATAAGCGTTATGGTAATCTGTAAATTACAAATAACTTTGAGTTGACAACAATGTAATGGTTTGATACCATGTCTATACAATCATGATTTCAAGTAATTATGAAAGGAGGGAAATTATGAGTGAAGTGAATATATCACTGAGCGGAAAGATGATCACGTTCAATGACTCAATATCATTAAATCAGGCAGCGCAAATTATTGCGTTTATTGACTCATCGAACAAGCAGAATGAAGCTATCTTGACATCTAACCTTGTGCAACCGGATATTCCTGTGCAAATATCAGCGGACGCAGTGGATGGGACGCTAAAACAGACTCCAAGAGAAGCTATCGATGAAGCAAATGCCAAAACTAATCCTGAACGTATTGTGGTCTTCGCAAAATTTCTACATGACAATGATGGTAAAGATAGCTTTACGGCTGATGAGATTAAGCCGATGTTTCAGCGGGTTCGCGAGACTACACCAAAGAATCTCTCGCGCGATATGGCGACTGCTATAAGGAATGGCTGGTTGGATGAGATTGACAAGGGTGTTTATATTTACACAAATGCTGCAAAAGTTGCAATCAGTGATAAATTCTCGCAGAAGATATCTGCTACGCGACGGACTAAAAAATCAAAAAAGGTGGTGGAAGATGGCGCAGAAAAAAATTAAATGGCAGGTTATCGTTCCCGATGATATGAAAAATTCGCCACAGACTCACGAGGTGTCGGCTGCGGAAATAGTGGCAAAGCATTTCAAGTCAGTCGTTCAATTTATTGATCCACTTGATGATTACAAGCGTAAAACACCGGATATGGTAATGAACGGAAGAGTAATAGAAATCAAAAGTCCAGAAGGCAACTCGCAGAAATCTACCGTACGACATCAAATAGATCGCGCCAGTCGACAACTTGTGAGCGAAATGATCTTCGATGGACGGCGTACAAAATTAAGCGACGATTTCTTGCGAAAAGAAATATTACGTGAGCTGCAAAAACGACGTCGTATTAAGCGTGTGATATTTATTTCCAAAACCGAGAAGGTACTTGAAATCATTAAGGAAATGTGATACCATAGAGATATCGGAAGACCGGGCAGTGGTGTTTCTACAGTCAAAGGAGTATCCGATGAACTTTTTGCGCCGTTATTGACGGCGCTTTTTTGTTGGTAACAGATTCTGACTATGCTATAATTAAACCATGCTCATGGTGGGATTTTTCTCGTGGTGGTACGGCGCTGGCTGGCGCGGGCAAGTGTCGCGCGTCAGCGGCACGCTGGCGCAGGTCAACGATTTCTTTTCGATTCCGCTGCTGCTGAAAACTCTTTTTGCACCGTTTCGCCAGATTTCGGCTGATGCGGGTGGACAGGACATCGCGTCGAAATTTCGTGCTTGGGGTGATCGCATGTTCAGTCGCATTATCGGCGGTATTTTGCGGATTTTCATGATAATTTTCGGCGGTCTGACGTTGCTGGCTGTACTTATTCTCAGTTTGATCCGCTTAATCATCTGGCCGATCCTGCTGTTTTTGCCGTTGGGCGGCGCGATCCTAATGTTCAGCGTGGGGGCGCCATGGAAGCTAATCTAAACTACCGCGCCATGCGTGCCGCCAAAGCTCGCTTTAACGCTAAGTTTGGCAAGATTTTTGACATGTTGGCGATTCTTTCCATCGTCATTTTGTTGCTCGGTGGCGCGGCGCTACTGGTCGTATCGCAAGCCATCGGCTGGCTGATCCTGTCGCTGGCTGCATGGCCACTGATGTTTCATCTCTGGAAAAAGCACGATCTGGACAAATTGCCACCGGCCAAAAATCCACGCAACTTGACCGATATTTTGGCTGGCGATCTGCTCGGCGCGTTGCCGCAAAATCCTAGCCCGCGCAATCTGGCCTCGGCCGTCATGCAGACCAACGGCGGGCGGTTTTTCTACGCGCGTTTCGGCGTTTCAGCGCAATATCTGCCAGAGTTAACCAGCCCCGAACCAACCGACGCCGACAAAATCTGGCAGGAAGCTCTGTCGATTCACGCCCGTCTGCCTGATCAGCCGGAAACCTTGTCTGCGGCGACAGTCACCGCCGCCCTCGCCCGCGTCGAACCGAAAGTCAAACAAATCCTCAATACCCTCCATCTGGACGAAGACGACATGCTGCGCGGCGCTGATTGGTTTGCCCACCTGAACTCGTTGATCAATCGGCACAGCGCGCCCAAAATGACCGGCGGCATCGCGCGCGACTGGTCGTTTGGCTATATCCCGACGCTGGAAAAATTCGGCGTCAATCTGTCAGCGCGTTACGCACGCAGTCGCAGTCTGCATACTCACCTGGAAACGCACGAGGAATTGATCGATCAGATGATTAGCAATTTCGGTAGTGGCGGGCGGCAGAATGTGGCACTGATTGGACCTTTGGGATCGGGCAAATCAACCGTTGTTGAAAGCTTTGCGGAAAGATTAATGGACGGCGCGGCGCACATCCCCGACAATCTGCAATTTCGACAGGTCTTCGCCCTCGATGCGGCGGCGCTGATCTCGGCTGCCAACCAGCGTGGCCAGATCGAAGGCTTAATTAATCAGCTGCTGGTCGAAGCCTACAAGGCCAAAAATATCATCCTCTTTCTCGACAACGCGCAACTCTTTTTCGAAGACGCGACCGGCTCGGTCGACATCAGCAACATCCTACAACCGGTTTTGGAAGGCGGCGGCTTGCGGTTGATTCTGGCGCTGGACGAACAAAAGTTCTTGGAAATTTCTCAAGCCAAGCCAGCATTGGCTGCGTCACTAAATCGCTTACAAGTCAACTCGCCCGACCAAAACGACACCATGCGGATCCTCGAGGATCAAATCATCCAGCTGGAATTCCAGCGAAAAGTTACCTTCATGTATCAAGCATTAACAGAGGCATATCGCCTGTCCGAACGCTACGTCCAGGATATTTCGCAGCCACAGAAGTCAATCCAATTGCTGGAATCTGCTGCCGGTAAAGCTGAAGGCGGACTAGTTACAGCCCAAAGTGTCCGCGACTCAATCGAATCAACTCTCGGCGTGAAAGTCGGCGGTTCAGTCAACGCTGGCGACGAAGCCGAGCGCGACAAATTGTTGAACTTGGAAAACTTAATCCACGAAAGAATGATCAACCAAACCGCGGCCGTGCAGGCGGTTGCATCAGCACTGCGACGCGCACGTGCTGGCGTCCGAAACGAAAGTAGGCCAATCGGCACGTTCCTATTCCTCGGCCCGACTGGTGTCGGTAAAACTGAACTGGCGAAAAGTCTGGCATCCGTCTATTTCGGCGGCGAAAACGATATAGTCCGCATCGACCTGAACGAATATGTTCGTTCCGAAGACGTCGCACGCCTGATTGCCGACGGCGCGACCGACGCGAATTCCTTGTCGGCCCAAGTTCAGAAAAATCCGTTTTCAGTCGTGTTGCTGGACGAAATCGAAAAAGCACATCCGAACGTCCTGACAACTCTGCTACAGGTCTTGGACGAAGGAATTTTAAGAGACATCAACAACCGCGAGATTTCCTTCCGCGACACGATCCTGATCGCGACATCCAACGCCGGCGCCGACCGGATCCGCCAGTACATCGACGCCGGTTACCAGTTGGATCAATTCCAGGAACAATTCACCAACGAACTCATCGAACGCCAGGAATTCCGTCCCGAATTCTTGAACCGCTTTGATGAAATTGTCGTCTTTCGACCCTTAACGAAAGAAGAATTATTGCAAGTCGTCGACCTAATTCTGGCTGGTGTTAACAAAAATCTGGCGCTACAAAAAATCACTGTGATTGTTGATGACGACGCCAAACGCGCCTTGGTTGACGCTGGTTACGATCCGCGATTGGGTGCCCGACCAATGCGTCGCGTTGTGCAAAAAACTGTCGAAAATATTGTGGCCGAAAAAATGCTGACAGGTGAGTTGGTCGCGGGTGCGGGGCTACGGATTTCTTTGCAGGATTTGCAGGCTAGTGGCGGTCTGGGCAATAATCCAGTCTCAGCGCAAAATTATCCCTTGCATTATCGGGGGGGGGTTATGTTAAGATAGACCCATGAAATTAATCCTCGCCTCGCAAGGGTTCACTACGCCCGAAATCGCCAACGCTGCAGCCCAGCTCGTCGGCAAACCGCTTGACCAGATCAACGTTGCTATAATCAACGAAGCCTACATTGGCATCGCACCGTCGCAAGATATGCGATGGCTGATTCGTGAACTCGGCCTGATCAGCCAGAATGTCGGCGGCACGATTTCGCTGGTTAGTCTGCGGGCTTATGACGATATCGACGAAGTTAGAAAGCGCTTGGAATTTACCGACCTGATTTACTTGGTTGGCGGCAGTGGCGCGTCAGCAGCTTTACCGTCCTTGTTTCAGAAAACTGGCTTTGATAAATTGCTAAAGGATTTAGCTGGGACCAAGGTTATCATGGGCACTTCGGCTGGTGCGGCGGTCCTTGGCCAGCAAATTCAGAATCCTGAGTATTGGGATGATCAATATGGTGACGGCAAGAAATACACAGCAATTCCGACGTTGGCACTTGCTGACTTTCAAATAATTCCGCATTTCGGTCGTGGTGATCGTCCGCGCCGTAAAGCAGAAATCATCACACCGCTTCTTAAGAACGAAGAATTTCCTGTCTTCGGCATCGCTGACGAGCAAGCTATAATTTCCGACGACAGCCAAGTCGAATTTGTCGGTGGTGAGCCACTATATTTTGGTGCGAAATATCAAGCTTGAGCACCTCCTCTTGCAAATCCTAAGGATAGGCGTATAATTTACCAGGATATTATAAAGAAAAGGAGGAAGGTGTGACTAGAAAAACTCCAAAAAACATCATAAGTACGGATCAGTTCTCGCGCGAAAGCCTCGAGGATTTATTTTTATTGACAGATGATATTATTGCAAATCCGGCGAAATACGCGAAAATGCTAGACGGGAAAATCGTCTCTACGCTCTTTTACGAACCCAGCACACGCACACGACTATCGTTCGAATCGGCTGCCTGCCGCCTCGGCGCCAGCGTCATCAGTACCGAAAACGCCCGCGAAGTTTCCTCGGCCGTCAAGGGCGAAACCTTGCAGGACACGATCCGTGTCGTAAACGGTTACGCTGACGCTATCGTCATGCGCCATTCTGACGTCGATTCAGCCGAAATTGCAGCCAGCGTATCCAGCGTGCCGATCCTCAACGCCGGCGCCGGCAGTGGCGAACACCCGACGCAGGCGCTGCTCGACATGTATACGATCCGCCAGAAAAAGGGCGATTTTAATGGCCTGAAAGTCGCAATTTCCGGCGATTTACTAAAGGGCCGTACCGTGCACTCCTTGGTCAAGCTATTGTCGCTTTACGACAGTGTAACGATTTACGGCCTAAGTCACAAATTATTAAAATTACCACAAAGCTACGTTGACTTCATGAAAGAACATGACACCAAATATATTCCATGTTCAGAATTTACCGATTTACCGGCCGATCTGGACATAATTTACCATACACGCACCCAGCTGGAACGATTAGAATCCGGCGCCGAAAAGATCAAAGAATACATCATCGACAAAAAGGTTATGAGCCAGTTTTCGCCGGAAACTTATCTGTTGCATCCCCTGCCGCGTATCAAAGAAATCGCCCCCGAGGGAGACGACGATCCACGAGCCATATATTTCGAACAGGCGCACAATGGCGTCAAAATTCGCATGGCGTTGTTGGCTCAAGTGTTAACGAGGTGACTTTTATTGCGATGTCATTCCGGACTTGATCCGGAATCCAGTCGATTATACATTGGATCCTGAAACAAGTTCAGGATGACAAAGCCTGTGCTATAATATTTCTAACGCGGGCGTCGTATAGCGGTTAATATCCAAGTTTTCCAAACTTGTGACGAGAGTTCGACTCTCTCCGCCCGCACCAGATTTATTATGAGAGTATATAAAGCCAAAACAGTCGACGATTACATCGCGAGCAGTCCAAAACCGGCACAGCCAAAACTGAGTGAACTGCGTGCGCTGATTCGTTCGACTGTGCCAAAGACGGAGGAAAAAATCGCTTGGGGCGTGCCTTTTTACAGATACCACGGTGCGTTAGGTGGTTATGCAACCTTTACAAACCATGTCAGTTTTGGATTTACTGAAATCCTTGATTTATCAAAAGAAGAGAGAAATGAATTAGCCGAAAAAGGCTACAAAGTTGGCAAAAAAACTATCCAAATCCAATTCGACCAATCAATTCCAGCCGATATTATCAAACGCATTCTGAAAACCCGCGTGGCCAAAAACGAGAGCGCCGCAAAAGCCAAATTAGCTCGAAAAGCCAGAGGAGAAAAGCCATGATTGCGTCGAAACGTTTGACAACTTGGTCAAGCTTTATATAATTCCTTCGCTGTAGTACATTATTTGTAACAAGAAAGGAATTTATGAAGTTATTAAAAATTAATCATCTTGATCTAATTATAGCCCTCTACATTTTTGGCGTGATCGTGGCAGCGCTAATGGGCATGAAAGTCATGCCTCTCGGCGAAATCGGCTGGCTGAAATTCAACGTTTCGGTGGCGATCATCCTGATGCCGCTGATGTTCACGCTGACTGACGCGGTCAACGAAATCTACGGTCGACAACGGGCACGGCAGATGATTTACCTCGGTGTCATCGTTCAGGTTCTGTTGGTATTGTTCATTTGGGCGGCGCTGGCTATGCCGCACGCGGCGCGATTCGAATTTATGAACGATGCCTACAGCCAAGTTTTCGGAATTAGCGTACGATTTGCGTTGGCTTCGATCACGGCCTTTACAGTGTCAGGATTGCTGGATGTTTACGTCTTTTCTAAAATGAAAAAACTATTCAAAGGCAAATACCTGTGGCTGCGCAACAATGTGTCGAACTTTATTAGTATGCTTTTTGACACGGCGATATTCCTGACGATCGCGCATTACGGCGTGTTCACGCAAGGCTTCGAAAACAACGTGGTTTGGTTAATCGGCGTCATTATCCCGTATTGGATCGCCAAATGCATTATGTCCGTCATTAGCACACCGTTGGTTTACGCGGGCGTGGCCTTCTTGCGCAAAAGAAAAGAAAATCCCAAAGAATTAAAAGAATCTGCAGGGCCCAAGGAAACTGAAAAAACTGAGAAATGAAAAAAATACTGGACGAAATAAATGCCTACGTCGCTGCGACCGATCTGTTTGTTAAGGGCGATCAAAAGCTGGTCCGCATGGCAGGCGCCATGGACTTTCTCGGCAATCCGCAAAATGATATCAAAATTTTGCATATCGCCGGTACTAGCGGCAAAACGTCGACAGCCTATTTTGCGGCATCATTATTGCAAGCTAGCGGCCAAAGGGTCGGCCTGAATGTCTCGCCGCACGCTGTTGACGAACGCGAGCGCTCGATGATAAATCTGCAAGTTTCGCCATGGGGGACTTATGATCGCCAAGTTCGCGAATATCTTGCGCTGCTGAAATCTGGCGGCATCAAGTTGTCTTACGCGGAATTTTTCTTCGGGTTTCTTTTCTGGATGGCGCGTGAGAAAAAACTGGATTGGCTGGTTCTAGAGACGGCAATGGGCGGTTTGCATGATGCGTCAAATGTCGCTACTCGTTCTGACAAGATCTGTGTTATTACTGACATAGGGCTGGATCATACTAAGATCCTGGGCGACACCATACCAGAGATTACATATCAAAAAGCTGGTATAATCCATCACGGTAACGAGGTCTTTATGCATCGGCAAAGCGAAGAAATCATGGCGGTAGTTTGCGCTGCCTGTGAGAAAAATCAGGCATCGCTGAATATTGTTCCCGAGAAATCTTTTGCTGGACTGCCTAAATTTCAATCACATAATGCGTCGCTGGCATTGGCGGCAGTCGAATTTGCCCTGGTGCGGGAAAAGCAT
>Ga0099364_10003025_pt1 | contig 26416 bp, 14 predicted proteins | sample TergutTh196P3_FD_73070 | JGI IMG/M metagenome (GOLD analysis project Ga0099364, IMG submission 73070) | Microcerotermes parvus P3 segment gut microbial communities from Pointe-Noire, Republic of the Congo - Th196 P3 | ecosystem: Host-associated > Arthropoda: Insects > Digestive system > Gut ...
CTCCGAGAGAGACGTAACGGCCACTAAGGCGTCACAATACGCCGCCTAAGTGCCGACGTCTCTCAAGGGTCGGTCTTATGAATCGCACTCTCTATCGCACGATGAAGGGCTTGGCCTGTCATTGCGGACCTGCTCCGCAATCCCGCTAGGCTTGACTAGATTGTAAGGTACATGAGCAAAAATTTTCCACGTCCTGCCCTTTGAGACAAGAAATCATAAAATGCACAATTGAGGAGCAAATAAAAAAAATCGCGAGCAAGATTCCTGTTTATGAAATAGGAATTTGCCGCGATTTATTTTTATGGCCGAAAATTGGGCATTTTGGTTTTGATTTCGCAGTCTCACGGGCAGATGGGGAATTTATTTGCTCATGTACCGTGTAGATATCCAGCTACGAGATTGCGGAGCAAGTCCGCAATGACACAGGGTCTGCGGAGCAAGTCCCGCAATGACTGGCGCGGGGCGGGATTGCGCCTACTACTTAAGCTGGAACTCCGCCACCAAATCCTTCAAAATCTGCGCCTGATTATTCATCTCCTGCGTAGCAGCCGCGCTTTCCTGACTCGAAGCGGCACTTTCCTCGGCAGTTGCGCTGTTCTGGCGGATAACATCTGATACAAGATTAATCTCTTCATTAATTTCGGCAATCTCAACCGCCTGCTTTTCGGATGCGTCCGTAATATTCTTAATCAGCTCGTTGCTCTTCTCAACCCCGGTGACAATCTCCGAAAAACTCTTTGCTGTTTCGCTGACAATCTGCGTCCCCAGCTCTGATTTTTCCATTGAAGTCTTGATAATCGAGCTGATCTGCTTGGAAGCGTCTGCGCTTTGAGTCGCCAAGTTGTTTACTTCCTGCGCAACAACAGCAAACCCTTTGCCCTGCTCTCCGGCGCGGGCTGCTTCAATCGCTGCGTTAAGTGAAAGCATATTCGTCTGGGCGGCAATGCTGTCAATCGTATTAATAATCGTATGGATGACCTCATTAGCATTAACAATATCCTTAACCGCTTGAATCATCTCTTCCATTTTGCGGCTTCCGTCATATGCGTTTTCGATAATCATGTCGGCAAGGCGTGAAGCTTCACGTGCCATTTCAACGTTGTCTTTGGTTTTTTCCTCAACCTTTGACACCGAGCGGGAAAGTTCGCCGACCGCTTGTGATTGCTCGGTTGCGCCTTGGGCAAGCGACTGGGCCCCTTCGGAGATGTGGGTGGTGTTTTCAGCTACTTGGGACGCGCTTTCCGTGACAAGGATCGTTGATTCATTAATCCGCTTAAACATCATGTTGAGGTTTTCAACCATCAACTCCAGCGATTTGCCCGTTGCGTCAGAATCGGATAAGACACTTACTTTGGTGGTAAGGTCACCCTTGGCAACTTGCGTTAAATTCTTTTCGATTTCGGTTAAACGCTTCGTCAGTTCACTAAAAGCACGGGTGCATTTCCCGATTTCGTCCTGCCATGTAGCGCATTCGGCGGCACTTTTCTGGATTTCCGGTGAAAAATTAAGATCGCCCGTATGCCCAAGCTGGTCGAGGGCAAGTGAAATCATATTAATCGGCTTTGAGATAATGCCGGACACATAAAAGGCAAGATAAAGCGCTGATGCTATGGCAATGACAAGGATTAAAATAATCAGGACCAGCAAAATGACGTTAAGCGTTGTTGCGTTCTTGTTGGCTTCGGTCGCAAAATTAACGCTCAAATCCATGCACTCATCAAAACCTGCGATAATCTCGCTGGCAAGCACCCGGCAAGTCTGCAATAAAGACAAAATGCTTTGCATATCATTTTCAAGCGAGGCCTGGTGAATATTAAGGACGACCGGGACTAGCTTGCTTTCATATGTATTCCGTGCCTGTGTAAATGTCCTCATGATTTCATCGGTGACAATCATTGATTCATACCGATCAAGATAATCAGTCATTTCAACGGTGAAACCAACTATTTCGGCAAAAGTAGCTTCGACTTGGTGCATATCATTTTCAACAACGGCCAGCACCATTTCCCGGACTGCGACCCTGGTCCTTTGGAGGGTTTCGCTGACATGGGCTAGCTGCGGCAATGGCTCAAGCTGCTGCCTGAACATATTGGTATTTGTCCTTTGCATCTGGATCATGCCAATAATGCCGACAATCCCGACAACACCCGTCAAGGCGACGACGATTAAAAAGCTGGTTAATAGTTTCTTTGCTACACTTTGGTTCTTCATTTCTTTTCTCCTTGTCTTTAATGATATATAGTATTAGGCGATAAATTTCCCCACTTTAGCAAGTAATGTGTTTGGATTGGCGGGCTTGACAATAAAGTCATTTCCTCCGGCCCGCATTGCCCTTAAGACATCTTCCCGTGAGGAGTTTCCGGTCAGGAAAATAATCGGGGTCTCGGCATGGTCTTTAATTTTGCGGATTTCGTCCGCCAGCTGGCAGCCATCCATGATCGGCATATCAATGTCCAAGATAAAAAGGTCCGGTTTCTTGTTTTGCAAGAATTTCAGCGCGGCCGCGCCGCTTGTCACCCCACTTACCTGGTATTTGTCGCTTAAGGCGTATTTGACGCTCGCAAGCATTTCCGGCATATCATCAACCGCAAGTATCACTTTCATTTCTTTACCCTCTCCGCCAAACTCCCTGATTGCTTCAATGTGCTTTTCCTTTAAAACGTTTGCCAATTTCTCCGCCTTGTCATATTGCTTGGTGACTACCATTTTAAAAAGGTTCACCAGCATTTCCCTTGGATTCTGTTCGTCCATTTCGGCAAGGATGTTCTGCGCCATTCCGTAATCGCCATCGCTGATTAGGGTTTCGACTGCGGTCAAATTCTGCGCCATGTCCTCATGCTCTTCAAGCAGGTTTTGCTCTTCTAACTGCTTTTCTTTAGTTTCACCTGCTTGGTTCTGCGCCTTTTGCATTTCAATTGATAAGGCTAGCAGACCGGAAATAAAGGGGCTAATCCTTTTTTTTACCTCATCAATCCGGTTTGACTTAATATTTTTCAGAATGACCATGCCCTCTGTTTCAAGCCATCTGGCCCGGACCATGCTCAAAAGGTAAACTGCTGTTTCCATATTTTTGATAAAATATTCAAAACGCCGATTCGCGTAGCATTTGGTCAGGCTATCCGCCAAACCTTGGGCCGCGTCAATATAGCGGTTGATATTTTCATGAAAAGTACGGTATCCGGCACTTTTTGGAATCAATAAACCTTTAATATTGTGAAAATATGCCACCTCTTTTTCAGCCATCTATTATCATCTCCAACTCCTTGATTTTTGCTAAAGCTGTTTCACAGTCAAAAAACTCTAATGCCTCGGCCGCTTCATTAAGAAGCGTCTTAAGTTCCCCGGCTTCTTTTGCCTGTTCCGGGAAAATTTCATCTAATCTTTGCGATAAATGACAAAGCCCGGCGCGGAATTTCGCATAGGATTCTTCAAATGAAGTGTCTTCCATTGCCATCATTTCAAGCTCGGCCGCCAAAATTGAAAGCGCGGTTGCCCCGATATTCTTTAAGGCGCTTTTCAGCCCATGGGCTAAAATAGTAAATGACTTATCATCATGATCAGCAATATAAGCGTCCATTTTTTCGATTCGCTCCGGGAGCAGCTTTTTGGTTATCTTGATTGAATTAAGATAAACTTCGATATTTCCGCCCATTGCGGTAAGAGCCTCATCAGCGTCAAAATCTTCAATCGCATTAAGCGGCGCTAATGAGTCTTGATAATTTAAGTATACCATATCCTCTGCTTGGGTGTAAATATTTTTTTCCGCCGGGGCAATGTCCCCATTTGCTTTACGCAAATTTTTTTCAGCTTCCTCTGGATTCATATCGCGGACCCATTTATTAAGGATGGCGTTAAGCTGCTTTAGATCAATCGGTTTTGAAAGATAATCATCAAAGCCATTTTCCCTAAACATTTTGTCATTTCCGACAATCGCGTTCGCCGTCAGGGCAATAACCGTGCCTTGGTAGCCTTTTTCCCGCAGTATTTTACAAGCTTCAATCCCATCCATGCCCGGCATCATATGATCCATGAAAATGACATCATAAACCTGGCCGCATGAAACCAGCTCAATCGCCCTTTGGCCGCTGTCCGCTGTTTCGACTAAAAGCTGGTAAGGCGACAAAAGGCCTTGGGCAACGTATAAATTGGTATCAATGTCATCAACCACCAGCACCTTGCCATAAGGCATGGTTTCCGGGCTAATGCTGCTCCGCTCTTTTTGGCGGTAAAACATGAAATTATTTAATTTTTCCGCCGTTTCTAAGCCGATTGGCTGACAAGGGACACATTCTTGGATTATCTCAACGCTAAAAATGCTGCCGCTTCCGTATTCACTCTTAACATTAATGCTGCCCTCCATCATTTCAACCAAGCTTTTGGTGATGTTAAGGCCAATCCCCGTCCCCTCGGTCGCCCGGTTCGCTTCCTCATTAAAGCGCGTATAAACAGAAAATAATTTTCCTAAGCTTTCCTCTTTTATGCCTTGCCCGGTATCTTCGACCGTAAAGCTTAAAATCTCCGGGACCGGGTAATCAATTGAAAGCCTTATATAACCTTTTTCCGTGTATTTAAAGGCATTTGACAAAAGGTTATTAAGGATTTGCTTGATTCTTAGCTCATCGCCAACCAGCCGTTCCGGCAGTTTTTCATCGGCTTCAACAATAAAGTCGATTTCTTTTGACCCAATCCGCGTCAAATTAAGCTGGACCGTTTCGTGAATCAGGTTTGCCACGTCATATTCGGCAGGGTTAAGCGAAAGCTTTCCGGCTTCGATTTTACTCATGTCAAGGATATCATTGATGATTCCTAACAGGATATGGCCGGAATTATAAATTTTGTGAAGTGATTCTTTTGTTTCCGGCGGCGTTTCCTTGCGGTCAAGCTCAATTTCTGAAATGCCGAGGATGGCGTTCATTGGCGTCCTGATTTCATGGCTCATATTGGCAAGGAAACTGCTTTTGGCTTTGTTTGCCGCCGCTTCGTCTTTTGCGACAGCTTCGAAATCGTGTAAAAGCTTGGAAACATTCGTGATGTCATAAATCAAAACCAGCCAACCACGCATTTTCTCTTTTGCGTAAATAGTTGTTAAGCTGGCTTGATAATGCTTGGTAATTTCACCGTGCTGGGAAAACTCAACCCCCTGTTTGGCCGTGCCCAAATCAAGCGCCGCCGTAAGCTCTTCCGGCCAATGCGTAATATCACTAATCGATAACTGTCCGTCAGCCCTCTCACGTATATCACGCAGATCCGGGAAAATTTTGGCGGCCGCCGGATTCGAATCCAGAACATTGCGGTTATAATCCAAAATAATGACTGCTTCATTCATCAGCTTGAGGGCTTGCTTTGAAGCCAGCGGGACCAAGTCAAATAAATTAAACTTGGTAATGGCGATGTAAAACAAGGCCATCGAAGCAACAAGTGACATCGGCGTCAGGTTAAGCCCGCCCATCACATTAAGCCTAAGGGCAAAGAGGATATTGCCAAAAGCGGGCAACAGGGCCGAAATCAGCAAAAGCAGGGCTTGGCGTTTCATAAAGGCAGGTGCTTTTAGGAAGCGGTAAGCAAGGATAAAAATGGCAATCGCCACACAAAGATACTGCATAAGATGGAGCGGCATATATAAAGGGCCTTGATTAAAATCAAAATGCGTAAGCCATGTAACGTCACTAACCCAGTATTCCAGATAATAAAGCTGATGAAAGGGGCTTAACAGCGCGACAACAAGAGTGGTTACGGCAATGCTTAATAAGCAGATTGTAACCCAGCGTCTCACGCGGATTTCGGCAAAGTCCAAGATAAATAATAAATAAAAGGGGGCAACAAAACACGCGCCAAAGTACATGACCATATGGGAAATAAATGAAGCTTCGCGGGTCAGGCTGTTTACTTCGAAGCCGTAGCCTAGGATATAAAGCCATACACAGGCAATTAGCAACAGAAAATTAACCCGCTTGATGTCGTCATAGCGGATAATCGTGAAAATAAAGATGATTGTTGTTATTATTAAAGCGAGCAATAGCACGCCGGTAACTATCAAGGTCAAAATGGCCTCCGGTGAAACTTGTAAAATTTGCTTTTATATTTTATACAGCTTTCCAAAATGGAAGCAAAGCTAGCATTTATATATATCTTACCACGAGAGCAGTTTTTATATAAGCGACCGTGGGGGGTATTTCCAGAAATTTTTTCTTGAAATTTTTCCCCCAGCCTAGTATAATTAAGGTGAGGTGATACAGTTGGCAGGAATTTCCAATAAAACAATCAAAACACCAACGGTCTTTCGCGAGGCGTTAATGCGGCTTTTTGACAATGAAGCTTTAAAGCGGCTGATTTATGTTTATGCCCCGGCAGGTTATGGCAAGACTTTTTCGATCCATTTATGGCTCCTAAAAAAGAACGCCAAAAAAGCATGGGTCGTGCTTGACAGCGCATCAGGCTCGAAAGCAAGGGATTTTTGTGAACGGTTTGCGGTTTCTTTATGCGCATTGCAACCGGAAAACCAGATTTTAAAAGAACACGTCGCCCATCATTCTTTTTCGGCTGCCCCTTTTGAATTTTTGGGACGGACGCTAAATCTATTCCGCTTATATGCTGACCCAAATTTAAGCTATATCTTGGTCATCGATGATTGCCATCTCATTACTAATCAAGAAATTATAAGAAGGCTTCCGGATTTTTTGCTGGCCCTGCCCGAAAACGTGACTTTATGTATCTTAAGCAGGTCCTTGCCGCCTGACAGCCTGGCGGGATTTTTTGCTAAATATATGATTGAAGTAATTGATGCCGAGGCCCTCAAATTTTCGGCCAAGGAAATCCAAGCTTATTTTGCTTCCGGCGGCCAAACCCTGACCAAAAAAGAAGCCCTAAATATCATGGACCAAACTGGCGGCTGGGCAGTTGGCCTTAATGCTTTAATGCTGTCAGGCAAGGCGCAAACGGAACGGAAGCTGGCTTCCCGCTATCTTGACGCCTTTATCCGCGAGGAGCTGTGGCAGAACTGGGACGAAAAAAAACGCGACTTCCTGCTCCGCGTTTCAATAGAGGACGATCTGACCCCTCTTTTTTGTAACGCCGTCACCGCAAGAAATGACAGCAGTGTCATTTTGGCCGAGCTGTTAAGGGAAAACGCTTTTATCAGCCTTTATGATGATGGCATTTATCGTTTCCATCATTTATTCCGCGATTTCCTGCGCAATATGCTAAGTGCCAAATCCGGCAAATTCAAAAATGAAATATACAAAAAAGCCGGAGAGTTTTTTTATAGTCATGAATGCTATTATAAAGCGGTTGAATATTATCTTAAGTGCAACGACAAAAACGGAATTGTCAAAGGGCTTAGGTTAATGTACAGTTGCAACTCGCCTTATGCCTCAATTGAAGAAACCTTGTCGATTATCAATCTTTCAGTCAATGGCGCAATGGTTAATGAGTATCAGTTTTTATTGGAAGTACTGGCATGGGCGGCTTTTGTTGACGGCCGTTTTAGCGAGATGGAAGAGATTATTGACCGTTATTTTAAGCAGCTTCCGCTCATTCTCCTAAAGCATCCTGCTTCCGCCGCGACCTCTTATCTATTACGTTTCATGGATTACAGAAACAGCGTTGTTGGCCTTACGAAAAAACTAAAAAAACTACCGCTGTCATTATTTGGGCAGCTTAACACGCCCTCGCTGACCAATAATATGCCCCTCTTCCACCGGGCCGGCCGTGATTTATCCGAATTAGTTTTTGACATGGAAAATAACTTGTTTGCGATTAAGGAAACGGTTGGCACTCTGATTGGTGATGAATATGAGCTAGTTGATTTGCTGATCCGCGCCGGGCTTTTTTATGAGCAAGGGAACTTAAATCTTGCCCATGAATATGTCCTTAACGCCAATACGAAACTAAAAGACGATTTTCCCCCCGAAATCCAATTTTGCTTTTATATGCTTTTGGCTTTAGTAAGTAACACCCTAAACCATCATGCCGATCAGGAAAAAGCCCTTAAGCAAGCCGAAAAGATGATTGATTTACGCAAAGCTTATTATTTGAGCGCGAATTTACACGCCTTTAATTGCCGTCTTCAAATGGAAGATGGTGATGTGGATGCTGCTTATAATTGGCTTAAGGATTATGATGATTCCCCGGCTAACCATCTGCCCTTTTACAAATTATACCAGCATTTAACCACCGTCAGGGCAAGGCTTGTCATCGGCGACTTTAATACGGCAATTATCCTGCTTAAGAAGCTTAAGGTCATGTGTGAGCATTGCCGCCGTCCGCTTGATGAAATCGAGATAAATATTTTGCTGGCCATTGCTTATTGGAAAAAGGCAAGGAGTGTTCCAAGTGACGCTCTTATCCCCTTAACAGAAGCCATTTCCCTTGCCAATATCTATGGTTTTAAGCAGATTTTTGCTGATGAGGGGGTTGATATTACCAATATGCTCCACAAGCTTACGAAGCAGGTGATCCAAAAAGATTATGACGGCGAGTTAAACGCCAAGGAAGTAAAGGAATTATATTATCTCGCGCTGGCCCGTGCCAAGCATTCACGCGGACTTTTCGGGGGCCGGGCTTCCGAGAAACTAAAGTTTACCGACCAGCAAAAACGGATCATGTCTTATCTTAACGAGGGGCTTACGCAAAAGGAAATTGCCGCCGCGATTGGGCTTAAGCCCTCAACAATCAAATCGCATATGATTCTGATTTACAAAAAGCTTGATGTGTCAAATTTGATGGACGCAATCATCAAAATCCGCGAGCTTCATCTTTTTGAGGATTAGGATTAGCTGATAAAAGTTTATGTACCAAGCTCAAGGCTTACTAATAAACCCTTATTTACCTTTTGCATGATGCCAGGCTCTAAATGGCAGACTTTTTCTTTTAAACGCCGTTTGTCAATTGTCCTTAGCTGCTCTAATAAGATGACCGAGTCCTTGACCATGTCGTTATAACGGGCGCTTAGCTCGATATGCGTTGGCAGCTTGGCTTTGTTCATTTTTGAGGTTATTGCCGCACAGATGACGGTGGGGCTATGTTTGTTGCCGATATCGTTTTGGATTATCAGGACTGGCCTGATTCCGCCTTGTTCTGAACCGATGACCGGACGAAGATCTGCGTAGTATATGTCTCCGCGTTTCATTTCCATGTTTAAAACCATCCTTTTTGGTGTTGTTTGGTTTTAGTATTTCCAGTTAATGGATTGGTATACAAGTTTTTTTGGAGGTTGTGTAATTTAAAATCCGCTCGTGAGAGAGTGGTTCAAGGGGTCATATTAAATCCGCTCGTGAGAGAGTGATTCAGCGTCCGACCCGCTCCCGCTCCGAGAGAAACGTTGCGTTACATAATGCGGTAAAGTACACCGCATAAGTAACGACGTTTCTCAAGGGTCGGTCTTTTGAATCCTCTCTCACAGCGCGGAGGGTCAATTTCTCAAAGCTGGGCAAATACTTTCTCACAGCGCGGAGGGTCAATTTCTTAAAGCGTGGGTAAATACTCTCTCACAGCGTGGAGGGTCAATTTCTTAAAGCGTGGGTAAATACTCTCAAGGCGCGGGTAAAACTCCATAAAATATCATATTCTACTGCACTAAATTTGCTCTCTACTTTTCGCCAGCTTTTGCGCTAGCACTTGCATTAGCACTGGCGGCCAGCATTTGCGCTAACTGCTCTTCCGTAGTATCTTTGATACTACTGGTATCAGTATTATCCAAGATACCACAGGTATCTTTTATACTGCTATTATTTTTTATACTGGCAGTATCTCCTATGCTCTCCTGCTCTTTGGGTTTTTCCGCAAACTCGGTCACTTTCACTTTTTCCGGCTCGAAAATTTTCTTGATGTCCGGATTGTACTGCATATCAAAAATTTCAATCACCTCACCGCCAAAAAGCTGGTGCATATATTGATAAAGATTGTTGTTAAGAATTTCTTTTTCCTGCTTGCGGATGATTTTTTTCTTTAATTCTTTTCTGATTTGGTTAATCCATTCGGCAATTTCTTTGATTTCGGCCGTATTATTTTGGATCTGCTCATAACAGATTTCCATCGTGTGAAGCATTAGATTGTAATTGACCCCGTCAATGAGGGCAGGAAGATCTAAAAGCTCATCATTATAGGCTTCGATTTTTTCATTGCATTCATTAATAAGTCTTTTATTTTCGTCAAGCTTTTTTTCGGCTTTTTTGTTGCCCTGCTCAACCTCTTCCGCGTGGGTGACAATTTCGTCCATCAGCTTTTTCTTAAGGATTTTGATTTCCTTAAGCTCGGTTGAAAGCTTGCCCTGGCGTTTCAGCATCTTATTTATCTCTTCTTCCCATTTTTTCATCTGGGGCGAAGGATTGTATTGGGTAAAAAGCCGATGCCATTTGTTATCAAGCGTCAGGATGGGGATTTTTTTGCCTTCGAGGGCTTTAATAAAAATCGCTTCGGTGTATGACATATTTACCTCTACATCTCTGCCAAAAATGCGAACCTGATTTCTTCATCGCTCCGGTGGGTCAAGCTAAAACCAAGGGCTTCCGCCAGCTCATATACTGTCTGTCTATTTCCTTTAACTGGCGAAGTTACGGCGGCCCTGACTGTTTTTAACTCACCGACCGTATTTAAATAAGTTCCGCCTGTTTCAAAATAGCCGCAGGCCGGAAGCACGACATCGGCTTTTTTGGCCGTTTCGGTCAAACTCGTCTCATGGACAACTAGAAAGTCAAGCTTTTCTCGATCCAGATTCTTAACATCTTCACCGAAGATAAACAATCCGCGAAAATTTTGGATATTTTTGTTTTCTTTAACGCCAATGCCCAAGTTCGCCAAGCCTTGGCTGTTATTATTTTTCTTTAACTGGATGATTCCGCTTCCGGCGATGGGGACTTCCGCGCCGGGTTTGGCAAATCCGGCATTCACCGCAAACTGGGCAAAATCATCAGCATCTTCTTCCGAAACCGCGTTCTGGTCAAAAATAATGATGGCTTTTCCGGCATTTTCATATATTTCCAAGGCGTCAAGGATATCTTCATGCGTTTCTGTTTTGACCGAAGCCCATTCATCGGATTGGCTTTTTTCATTGCTGATTAAAATCAGTTTTGCGCCATTTTCAACCGCTTTTTTGACTTTCAGCCCGGCGATGGGGTGCGTTTCCATGATATCAGGGCAGACCATCAAAATGACATCGGTGTCATTTAAATCCTCAAACGTACAAGTTGATGCGTCACGGCCAAGGATATCGACCAGCCCGCTTTTCTTGGCGTGATGGGAAAATGCCTTTGCGCCAAGGCCTAACGCAAACTCCTTAATCACAAATATTTCTTCATTCGTCCGTCTGTCCGAGACTGAAACGCCGATATTATTTTCTTTGACACTACGGATGCTCATTACTTTTTCGGCGATTTCGGCATAAGCTTCTTCATATGTACAAGGAACGAGTTCCCCGTCACGGCGGATTAGCGGCGAAAGAATCCGTTCTTCCTTTTGGAGTTTTGGGATTTCGAAGCGGCCTCTTTTGCATAACATCGCATTATAAAGCGCATTGCCGGGCGCATTAAAGGGGTAGCGGCCCTCCAAATCGCCTTTTTTATTGACGTTAGTCTGCGGCAAGCTGCGAAGCACCATTCCGGCCGCGCTAGTTAGGTTAACTTGACAGCCGACGCTGCAAAATGCGCAGGTTGACAAGGTATTTTTTTCTGCTAAAGGAACTGCTTTATCGATTAAAAGCCGTTCGGTAATTGCCCCGGTCGGGCAAAGCAAAACACATTGGCCGCAGGAAATGCAGTCGGTTTCGGTTTGGTCTAAGCTGGTTGAAAAACCGCGGCCGACAAACCCCAGCGCCGTCCTGCCAATGGCTTCATCACAGACCCGGACGCACAGTCCGCATAAAATACATTTATTCATGTTGCGGACGAAATACTCATTGCTATCATCAAGCGGCAAGTTATTTTTCTGACCGGAATATTTGGTTTGGTTAACACCATAACGGTTGGCGTAAGCAAGCAGACGGCATTCATAAATATCAGCACAGCCGCATTCCAAGCAGCGTGACGCTTCTTTTTTGGCTTGCGCTAGGCTAAGCCCGTCAGTGATGACTTTAAAATCCTTAATCCGGACTTCCGGGCTAACGTGTTCCATCTGCTCCCTGGCTATTTTGGGCTGTTCAGCAAAATCTGCCCTCGTTTTTTCATCAGTTACATAAATTGGATCAGCCATTTCCGGAAGCGTCCCATTAATAAGGTATTCATTTATTGCTACACTTGCTCTTTTGGCTTCGCCAATAGCTTCGATGGCGATGCTTGCGCCGTTGTTAGTTGCGTCCCCAAGCGCAAAAACGTTATCAAGGTTGGTCTTAAATGTTTTCTCATCGGCAATAATCGTCTTCCAGCGGCTAAGCTCCAAGGCTTCAAAACCAGCATTGTCATTGCCTTGCCCGATTGCCATTATCACCGTGTCAACGGAAAGCTCTTCACAAGCACCCTCAATCGGGGCTGGTGAACGGCGGCCGCTCTGGTCTGGTTCGCCAAGCTCCATTAACTGTAAACGTACGCTTTTTACGCTTCCGCTGTCATTGCCAATTATTTCCAGCGGATTGGTCAGGTATTTAAAAATAATGCCCTCTTCCTCAGCTTCTTTTATTTCGATTTCTTCGGCTGGCATTTCGGCACGTGTCCGCCGATAAATAATGTATACTTCGGAAGCCCCTAGGCGTTTTGCCGTCCGGCAAGCGTCCATGGCGGTATTTCCGCCGCCAACAACAGCCACTTTCTTGCCGGAGGCTAAAAGCCTTGCTTCATCGTTTAGCGTTAAACTACGGAGAAAGTCGATTCCGCCGACCACGCCGCTTAAATCGTCACCAGGGCATGAAATGCCCGTGCTTTGCCACGCTCCAATCGCGACAATGACTGCGTCATAAGCTTCCCTTAGTTCATCAAGGGTTTTGTCCTTGCCAATGCGGATATCATTGATAAGAGTAATGCCCATGGCCGGAAAAAGGTCAATTTCTTGGTCAAGCAAAGCCTTGGGAAGCCGGTATTCGGGGATTCCATAACGGAGCATTCCGCCCATTTTTGGCATGGCGTCAAAAACCGTTACCTCATGCCCAAGCCGCCTTAGCTGGTAGGCTGCCGAAAGCCCGCCCGGCCCGCCGCCAATTACCGCGACTGTTTTCCCGGTCTCATGGGCAATCGGGGGGATATATGCTGTTCCATTTGCCAAGTCAAAATCTCCGGCGACTGATTTCAAGGCGGCAATGCTAATTGGTTCTTCAACCAGTTCACGGCGGCAAGCATCTTCACAAGGATGGGGACAAATCCGCCCGATTGAGGCCGGAAGCGGAATCACATCCTTTATTAACACACTTGCTTCTTTTAATTTTCCGTTCGCAATCAAACCGACATAACCTTGGCAGTCTGTTTGGCCGGGGCATTTAAGCATACAGGGCGGACGGCAATCACCCTGATGGTCGGAAAGCAACAGCTCAAGCGCAAAACTCCTTGCTTCAAGGACTTTTGGCGTATCAGTCAGAATGCTCATTCCCTCACTTAATTTGGTGGCACAAGCCCGTAAAAGCCGGGGGTTATTTTCGCTTTCAACCACACAAATCCCACACGCGCCGTATTCTTTGACCCGCTCATCATGGCATAATGAGGGAATTTCAATGCCGTTTTCCAAGGCGGCCTTCAAAATCGTCTGGCCAGTGCAGGCTATGATTTCTTTTCCGTTTATTTTTATGTTTAGGTTCATGGTAATCTCCTGTTATCTTTACTTCCTTACTCAATAATGATGGCGTCAAATTTGCATAAATTACGGCAAACGTCACATTTTGTGCATTTATTTTGATCAATTGAGTAAGGTTTTTTTATCTCGCCGCTGATTGCCCCGGCCGGGCATTTACGGCTGCATAATGAACAGCCGACACATTTATTTTCGACAATCTTCCATGCTATCATCGCCTTACATTGCATCGCCTTACATTTCCCCTTTAGATGGTCTTCGTATTCACTCCGGAAATAACGGATTGTCGTTAACACCGGGTTCGGAGCAGTCTGCCCCAATCCGCACAATGCCCCGGCTTTGATGTTGTTTGACAGTTCTTCTAACAGCTCGATGTCGCCTGTGTTTCCCTCACCGCCAATCAAACGATCTAAGATTTCTAGCATCCGTTTCGTCCCGATCCGGCAATGGGTACATTTTCCGCACGATTCTTTACAGGTAAAATCAAGGAAAAACCGCGCCATGCCCACCATGCAGGTATTTTCGTCCATGACGACCATACCGCCCGAACCCATGATTGCCCCGGTTTCGGAAATTGATTTGTAATCGATGACGGTGTCTAATTTCTCCGCCGGAATGCAGCCGCCGGACGGGCCGCCCATTTGGACCGCCTTAAAGCTTTTATCATTCTTGATCCCGCCGCCGATGTCGTAGATGACTTCGCGGATCGTTGAACCCATTGGGATTTCGACCAGGCCGCCTTTGTTAATCTTCCCGGTCAGGGCAAAAACCTTTGTCCCTTTGCTTCCGTCTGTTCCCATTAAAGCAAAATTCGCGCTTCCGTTTTGCAAAATCCACGGAATATTGGCATAGGTCTCAACGTTATTGATGTTTGACGGCTTGCCATGAAATCCGCTCTGGGCAGGAAACGGCGGCTTTAGCCTTGGCATTCCGCGCTCGCCCTCTAATGAAGCAATTAAGGCAGTTTCTTCACCGCAGACAAACGCGCCCGCTCCGGCTTTTATTTTGAGGTCAAAGCTAAATGAAGAGCCCAGCAGGTTCTTGCCAAGGAATCCCCGTTCCCTTGCGTCTTTAATCGCTATTTCAAGCCTTTTGATTGCCAGCGGATATTCAGCCCGGACATAAACCGCCCCTTCGGCCAAAGCATTCGGATAAGCAATCGCATAAGCACAGATAATCATGCCCTCAATCAAGCAATGGGGGTCGCCCTCAATAATCGCCCGGTCCATAAATGCCCCCGGATCGCCCTCATCGGCGTTGCAGATTATGTATTTTAGTTTGCCCTCTGAATCGCGGGCCGCCTGCCATTTGAACCATGTCGGAAAGCCAGCCCCGCCGCGTCCTAGGAGTCCGGCCGCTTTTACTTCGGCAATGACTTCTTCCGGGCTCATCGCCAGGCATTTTTTGAGGGCTTCATAGCCGCCGCTCATAATATATTCATCGATGTTTTCCGGATTAATGAGGCCGCAGTTTTTGAGGGCAACTTTGGTCTGCCGTTTCTGGACTTCTTCGTCTTCTAAAGGAAGCAGATAGTCATCAGCTAGATTTTTCTTTCCGCTGGTGCTGGTGCTAGTGCTTTCGCAAGTGCTGTCGCTGGTGCTAGTGCTGGTGCTAGTGCTGTCGCTTTCGCCAGTGCTGGTGCTTGCGCTAATGCTTTTTAGGATTTCATCGACTGCTTTTTCATCAACTTTGACATAGGTTTTTTTGGCATTGCCCACTACAACTTCAACGATTGGTTCTAAATAGCACATTCCGATACATCCGGTGGTTGCTATTTCGACATCAAGCCCAAGCAATGCTGTTTTTTCGCGGAAGCTGTCGGAGATTTTGTTTGCTCCGGCGGCAATGCCGCAGCTTCCTTTGCCGATTATGATTTTCATTTTGTAATCCATTCCTTATTCTTTTCTATTTATTCATGGGATTGCGGGTCAAGCCCGCAATGACAAAGGTTTACATTCGCCTTGGGATTGCGGGTCAAGCCCGCAATGACACGAGCCTCGTCATTGCGGCCCACGAGCCGCAATCTCCCTGATATCCCTAATAATCTCCTTCGCCAGCGCAGGCGTAAGCGTCCCATAGGTTTCATCGTTTATCATCATCACCGGGGCTAAGGAGCAGCAGCCAAGGCACGCAACATTATTGTATGTAAATAAGCCGTCCGGGGTGATTTCGCCCTCGCTGACTCCTATTTCATCCCTGATTGCTTCCTCAATCGCGCCCGACCCATTAACATGGCAAGCCGTCCCTTGGCAAAGCAAAATCAAATTTTTCCCGACCGGATTCATGCGAAACTGGGTATAAAAAGTGGCAACGCCAATGATTTTGGCAATTTTTATCCCTGTTTTCTTGGCGATATAGACAAATAATTCATTTGACAGATAGCCGTATTTTTCTTGCGCCATTTGCAAGATACTGATCAAATTGCCGTCATTTTCGGCGCGGTATTTTGCCAAGGCCTGGTCCATTAATGAAAAATCAAACTCTTTTTTTTCTAAGCAGCACATTTTCACATTTCCACCTTGCATCCCTTTGCTTTTTATTTTAATTCCTTATCTAAGTATATCTTTTTAATGCTTGCCAGTCAAGAAGAGTTGCTTTACAATAATGGTATGCTATTATCCTGCCAAAACATAAGCAAAGCCTTTAGCGAGAAAACGATCTTAGAAAACGTCTCGTTTAATATCGAAGATAACGACAAAGCAGCGGTTGTCGGCATAAACGGGGCCGGCAAAACGACCCTCTTAAGGATTATCGCCGGGGAAATCCAGCCCGATCACGGACAAGCAGTCTTAGCCAAAGAAAAAACCTTCGATTACCTAAAGCAAAACCACGCCCTTAGCGGTGACAGGCCAATCATTGATGAACTGTTTTCGGTCAAAACAAACTTAATCGATTTGGAACTAAAAATCCGCTCGACCGAGCTTTTGATGAATAAAGCCCACGGAAAGGAGCTTGAGCAGCTGCTAGAAACCTATGCCCGCCTTAACCACGACTTTGAGTTTGCGGGCGGATATGCTTACCGGAGCGAAGTAACAGGCATCCTTAAGGGGCTTGGTTTTGATGAGCAGGATTTTAAAAAGCCGATTAATATCTTATCCGGCGGCCAAAAAACCAGGGTTGCCTTAGGGAAGCTGCTTCTTAATAAGCCGGATTTAATCCTCTTAGATGAACCGACAAACCACTTAGACCTTGCTTCAATTAACTGGCTTGAGGCTTACCTTAAAAACTATCAAGGCGCGGTTTTAATTGTTTCCCATGACCGCTATTTTCTTGACCGGATTGTCGAAAAAACAATCGAAATCAGCAGCCATAAGGCTTTATTGTTCCGGGGCAATTATACGGCCTATGCGGCGCAAAAGCAAAAGCTAAAAGCCGATGAAATGAAGGCTTACCTTAATCAGCAGCAAGAAGTAAAAAGGCAGGAAGCGGTGATTGCGAAATTAAGGCAGTTTAACCGGGAAAAACATATTAAGCGGGCAAAATCAAGGGAAAAGCAGCTGGCCAAAATCGAGTTAAACGCTAAACCTATTGATGAGCTTAATGAAATCCGCTTTGCCATTAAGCCAGCGGTTACCAGCGGAAATGATGTCCTTTTAGTAAGCTTGCTTGCAAAGTCCTTTGGCAGCCATCTTTTATTTAAAGATGTTGATTTTAATATCCGGCGCGGTGAACACGTTGCGATTCTGGGCGACAATGGCACAGGGAAAACAACCTTATTAAAAATCCTTAATCAAAGCCTTCCTGCTGATTCCGGCCAATTAAAGCTAGGCACGAATGTAAACCTTGCCTATTATGACCAAGAACAGCTTTTGCTTGATGAAGAAAAAACGCTGATGATGGAAATCTCTGACGCTTATCCTGAATTAAGCGATACCCAAATCCGCAATATGCTGGCGGCTTTTCTCTTTCTTGGCGATGATGTTTTTAAACAGATTAAGGACCTAAGCGGCGGTGAACGCGGACGCTTAAGCTTGGCCAAGCTCATGCTGTCACAGGCCAATTTTCTTTTGCTTGATGAGCCGACCAACCATCTTGACATCATCTCAAAAGAAGTTTTGGAAAATGCCCTAAAATGCTATTCCGGCACGATTCTCTATGTTTCACACGACCGTTATTTTATTAACCAGACCGCAACCCGGATTCTTCATCTTGCCAACGGGCGGTTCGTTGATTACCCCGGTTATGGAAGTGGCGGCGGCATTTATGATTATTTTCTGGAAAAAAAAGATGCAAAAGAGGCGCTTGGGGAGCAACCCATCAGCGATAAGCCTAAAGATACCACTTCCGCGGCCAAAGAAAATTACCTAAGCCGCAAAGAAAAACAATCCGCCGAAAGGAAGCACGAAAGCCAAATAAAGCGGTGTGAAGAAAAAATAGCGGCTTTGGAAACGAAGCTTAAGGACATTGATAATGAAATGCTCCTACCCGGTGTTGTGACCAACGCCGATGAGTTAATGCGCTTAGAAGCGATAAAAGAAAATACAGGAGGTGAGCTAAATGCCTTGTATGATGAATGGGAAATGCTTACTGCTCAAGTTCATCAATGATTAAGGCCGCCTTTTCAAAATCGCTGTCAAAATAAACTGCATCATGGATTTCCTTAAGTTTCGAAGCCGTGGGACTCTTCCAGCGTTTTTCATTCAGGCGGTTAATCGAATCAATGACGAGTTTGTCATCATAATCATCCAAGGCATTTTTAATTATTATTAATTCCGCCTTTAGATATGCTTTATCTTCAACGATTAATTCATCATCAAGCTCTGCTTCCGGGGCAAATTCGTTGATTAAACCGTCAAGCTCTTTAATCAGCTTAACAAGGTTTTCATTGATAAACTGGGTTTCTAAATTCCGCCCGGCTTCTTCCAATTCGCTGGCCAGGTTTGAAGCTTCGGTTTTGCCAATATTTGCCAACGCTGATTTCATCGCATGGACAGTCGTGGTAAAGAGCGGGAAGTTTTCGTCTTTGAATGAATCTTGTAAAGTTTTTCTTGCTTTAATCGCGTCTTCGCGGAAAATTTTGTTAAGCTTCTCGATTAATAATGGGTCGGCAATCGCTTTTTCATCGGCGTTTTCGTTCTTTGAAGCCTTGCCCTTTTCCGCTTTTTCAGCTTCTTTTGCTTCTTCGGGATATTTGGCGCGGACATATTTATTAAGGATGACGTTCATCGCTTTGATATTAATCGGTTTTGAAATAAAATCATTAAAGCCGTTATTAAGGAACATATCTGCGCTTCCGACCAAGGCGTTGGCGGTTAACGCCACAATCACCCCTTTATAGCCTCTTTCGCGCAGATGGCGCGTCGTTTCGATTCCATCCATGTCCGGCATCATATGGTCCATGAAAATAATATCAAAATCATCAATTTCTTTAACGATATCCAAGGCTTCAAAACCGCTTTTGGCCGTTTTGATTTTTAGCTTGTATGATAATAAAATCGCTTCCGCGACATATAGGTTCGTGTCAACGTCATCAACAACCAGTACTTTGCCATAAGGCATTTTATGCCTGACCATGTTTTTGAAATCTTTTTTCTCTGATATATAAGAAAGGGTGCTAAGCTTTTCGGCCGTTTTACTTCCGATCGGCGGGCATTCTACTGTTTGCTGTTTAACCTTAATCGTAAATGTCGTCCCTTTGCCGTACTCACTTTCAGCACTAATCTTTCCGCCCATCAGCTCAACAATGCTTTTGGTGATGTTAAGGCCAAGGCCAGTTCCTTCTATATAATGGTTGTGGTCAGTATTAAAACGGGCATATTCCATAAACAGCTTCTTTTTGTCTTCGGGTTTGATCCCTTGCCCGGTATCTTCAATGACAAAAGATAAGCCTTGCTCAAATTTGTAATTGACTGACAGTTTTACATAGCCCTCTTTTGTGTATTTGAACGCATTTGATAAAACATTGCTAAGGATCTGTTTTAGGCGAAGCTCATCGCCGATAAGCTTTGACGGTAAGTTTTCATTTGCTTCAACAATTATTTCGATTGGTTTTTGGCCGATCCGGAAAAGGTTTACCTGAACGGAATCCTGGATAAGGCTAGGAACGTCATATTCTGCCAAAGAAAGCTCCATTTTGCCAGTTTCGATTTTGGACATATCAAGAATATCATTGATAATGCCTAACAGGTTGTTGCCTGAACTATATGTTTTCTCAAACGCTTCCGCATACTCTTCCGGGATATCCTCTTCTTGCAGCTTGACTTGGGCGATGCCGATAATCGCATTAAGGGGGGTGCGGATTTCATGGGACATGGTGGCAAGGAAATTGCTTTTGGCTTTGGAAGCTTTTTCGGCCTTTTTATTTGCTTCAGAAAGCCTGATGTTCTGCCGTCTCGTTGCGCTTTCCGAACGGCTGACAATAATATTCATAAAGATGAATAAGACCGCAATGAGCGCCAGCATTCCAAAGAAGACGTAATTTATTTCTTGGTTAAGCGCAAGCAGCCCCGGCATGGGGTAACTCATGACAATATTCCAGTCTTTTATGGCCGGGATAATCCCGACCCGGTACATATGGTCGCCATAGATATAGTTTATCCCTGCGCCGTCAACAATTGAAGCCGCCGTATCAACCGCAATCTGCCCGGCATCACCTAAGTGGTCGATGATATTTACTTTGTCATGGATGAGGTCTATGTCCGCGGCATGGGTAATCTCAAGGAACTGATTGAAGAAATAAGCAGTAATATAGCGGCTCCGTTCCCGGTGTGCGTGTTCGATTATTTCGACTATTTCTGATAAGTTAATGGCCGTCCCTAACATTCCAATCGGGGTTTTTCGACCGTCTATCTCGGCAAAAACAGGCGCGTTTACCCAAAGGTTAATCATATCAAGCTCGGCGTTATAGTTGATGTTAAAGTTGTAGTCTTGTGTTTCGTATAAGGTCAGGTTGTACCAATAATTTTCCGGTGCGTCGGCATCAACAAAATAGGGCGTGATATCAGTAAAATAAAAATACTTTTCTATATCGCTGATCCAGAAAGCGATCCCGGTTTTCATATGGGTTTCAAACATCTCAAACTCGGCATGGGCAAATTCGCGCAGTTCCGGGTCATAAGGATCAAGCATATATCTTTGGATAATCGGCGAGGATGCCATGTTTGTCACTAGTGATAGTTCGCTGGCAATTACCTGGGCGACATTTAGTTTGATTGTTTCGCCGGAAACCACTAGTTGCTGGCGGACATAGGTCAGGTTTATCTGCCGGACGGCAAATATATATACTATAATTGAAATTGAATATACTATGAAAAGCATAAGGCAGGAAAAGGCAATAAATCTTATATTGAGATAGTGCTTTGGCTTAAACATTACTAAAAGACCTTCCGTACATAAATATTCCGGCTTTGAATATTATGTCATTGAATTCTTTACTTAAATCTTGACCACTAATTTATATTATACTCCAAATAAAAAATTTTGCAACCGACCATGGGGGGTGGTATAAAAAAATGTGGCGTGGGTAAAATGTCATTGCGGGCAAAATGTCATTGCGGGCATAAACGTCATTGCGGATAAAACGTCATTGCGGACATAAACGTCATTGCGGATAAAACGTCATTGCGGATAAAACGTCATTGCGGATAAAACGTCATTGCGGATAAAACGTCATTGCGGACTTGCTCCGCAATCTCTCCGCGTTAGCGAGAGCTGTCGATTCAATGTCCGACACGCTTTCGCTCCGAGAGAAATGTTGCGTTACGTAAATTTGCAAAGTACGCAAATTAAGTAACGACATTTCTCAAGGGTCGGTCATTTGAATCGCACTCTCGCTTTCGCGATTAAGTACTATAGGGCAATGTGAATCGCACTCTCGCTCTCGCGATTTAGTACTATAGAAATCGCACTCCGCACTCTCATTCTCGCGGATTTACAGCTCTAGCAATAATTGATCGCGGATAGCCAGGATAAAGTCGCGGCTGTTAAGGGTCGATACGTCCTCTAAGGTCGTAATCAAGGCCAAATCCTTTGTCATCTTTCCGCTTTCAATCGTCTTAAGCGTTGCGGCTTCCAAGCTGTCAGCGAAATTGACTAGGTCAGTCAACTTGTCAAGCTCACCGCGTTTCCTTAATGCCCCGGTCCATGCAAAAATGGTGGCGACGGAATTGGTTGATGTCGAAAGTCCCTTTAAATGCTGGTAATAATGCCGCTGGACTGTGCCATGGGCAGCTTCGTATTCATAAACCCCGGCCGGGGAAACCAAAACTGATGTCATCATCGCCAGCGAACCAAAGGCTGACGATACCATATCGGACATTACATCACCGTCATAATTTTTGCAAGCCCAGATAAATCCGCCCTTATCACGCATGACCCTGGCCACTGCATCATCAATCAAGGTATAAAAATAGCTGATTCCGGCACAGTTAAATTTTTCCGCATATTCGTTATCAAAAATTTCTTGGAAAATATCTTTAAAAGTATGGTCATATGTTTTGGAAATAGTGTCTTTGGTCGCAAACCACAAATCCTGCTTCGTATCAAGGGCATAATTAAAGCAAGCTTTGGCAAAGCTCGTGATTGATTTTTCGGTATTATGGACGCCTTGCAAAATCCCCGGCCCATCAAATTCATGGATAAGCGAGCGTGTTTCGGTCCCGTCTTCGGCTTCAAAAACCAGATAAGCCTTGCCCGGCCCATAAGCCTTAAGCTCGGCATTTTTGTAGATGTCGCCGTAAGCATGGCGGGCAATCGTTACCGGGCCACGCCAGCACTTCACCATCGGCTCAATCCCTTTTACGGTGATTGGCGCGCGGAATACCGTGCCGTCAAGCTTTGCCCGGATTGTCGCATTAGGGCTTTTCCACATTTCTTTTAAATCATATTCGCCCATCCGCTCCGCATTAGGGGTGATGGTGGCGCATTTCACCGCAACCCCGTATTTGAGCGTAGCTTCGGCTGAATCAAGGGTAACCTTATCATTGGTTTCGTTACGAAAAATAAGGCCAAGGTCATAATACTCTGTTTTTAGCTCTATAAAAGGCAGCAGCAACTCATCTTTAATCATCTGCCACAAAATCCGCGTCATTTCATCGCCGTCCATCTCAACCAGGGGGGTAGTCATCTTAATTTTGTCCATTTGAATCTCCATGCCTTTCCAAAGCGTGAAACTTTGGGCCGTTAGGCTCAAAGTTGCGTGTTTTTATGTAGAATTAACCATCAGCTATATTCTATACAACTAATGCTTCCATGTCAACCTTACTGCGTAAGCATGGCTTACTTAACTTCTTAAATTTTGAAGCAGTAACGTAAGTAAGGAAGAAAATGTTTCTCGCAGTTGCCTTGCCCGCCTTCTACCCAAATGAACACTTGTATTTTACACTCATTAGGGCACAGCAACGTAGAGATTATTTTCTGACTTACGTAGTAAGCCATACTTACGTAAGTTTAACCCATTAAATGCAGAAAACCGCATAAAGCGGCACAATTTTTTTGCCGTCATCAAAACCGAAATTCTTCGTGGACAGCTTGATTGCATATTGGGGCTTATAGTTTTGGGTATATACTTTTAAGCTTTTTGCTTGCGTATTATCCGCGCTCTTTACTTCAATAGGGACAATCGCCCCCTCGCGCTGAATGATAAAATCAATTTCTGCGCCGCGTTCGGATTCCCAATAATAAGTCGTATAACCATTAATCCTTAAATGAATATTAACGTAATTCTCAGCCATTCCGCCCTTAAAATATAAAAGCTCATCAGACATATAAAGAATATCTTCTGCCATCAATTCTTTTTTCGCACAAAGCAGCCCCAAATCGGAGACATATATTTTGAAAGCGTCGATGTCTTTGTTGTCATCAAGCGGCTTGCGCGGCAATATGACCCGATAAACCTGTGAAATAATTCCCGACAGGCTTAGCCATTCAATAGCATTCTCAAAGTCCGCCGCTCTTCCGCCCTTTTTAATCAGCTTATATTGGAAACGGGTATTCTTTTTGGACAGCTGGACAGTAATATTGTTGTAGGTAAGCCGGGTTTTCTTTATTTCATTTTGGCTGTTGTATTTGCTCATATCATCAAGATTATTCTCCAGTATTGTGGATTGGATATTGCGGATAAGAATGTAATCCCCAGTTAAGGCAAACTGCATTACGCATTCCGGCATTCCGCCCACAACAAGATATTGGCGGTAATATTTAATCGCAGCATCATGGAGGGCAGACGGCATTGGGGAATCTTTAGCAAAGCATTCTTTGATTTTTTCCGCTAAATCCTCCTGCCCCAGCGCAAATAAAAATTCTTCAATATCCATTGGGTACATCGTTTTTAAGTCTACTTTTCCAACCGGGAAAGAAAATTCCTCGCGGTTGACCGCTACCCCTAACAGACTGCCCGCAACAATAATATGATATTCGTTAGCTTCCTCGCAAAAATATTTAAGAGAAGTTAATGCGCGTTCGCAAACCTGCACTTCATCAAAGACAATTAATGTTTTTCCTTTTACGATGACCTGTCCCGAAATATGGGAAAGCAATGGGATAAGATAGCTTGGGCTGATATCCTCATCAAAAGTATCTTTTAGTTTTTTATTTTGTTCAAAGTTAAAATATGCCACATTTTCATAATTGAGGCGGCCAAATTCCAGGATTGAGTAAGTTTTGCCCACCTGTCTTGCGCCTTTGACAATAAGTGGTTTCCGATAAAGACTATCCTTCCATTCTTCTAAAAATCGTGTTATTTTCCGATACATGAATCAAGCTCCTTTCGCTCATGTTCTCATTATAACACAAAGTCGTGTAAAAAATAAGGGGTTTTTCAAAAAATGTCGTGTTTATTTACACCAGTTTTTTGCTCCGCTTACGTAAACTATGCTTTCGCCCCTTTTGCCGCTACGTAAGCCGCGAAAACGAGAGTGCGATTCAAACGTATGACCCTTGAGAAATTTATTGCCACTTACGTAAAATATGCTTTCGCCCCTTTTGCCGCAACGTAAGCCGCGAAAACGAGAGTGCGATTCAAACGTATGAGAAATTTATTGCCGCTTACGTAAACCGCTTATACGAGAGCTGCCGATTCAACGTCCGACGCGCTTTCGCTCCGAGAGAAACGCTGCGTTACATAAATTCGCACAATACGCGAATTAAGTAACGGCGTTCCTCAAGGGTCGGTCTTTTGAATCGCACTCTCTTATACGCGGTTTTTTCTGCAACTCTTTACCTCAACACATCTAACGCTTTCTTAATCCCTGCATAACTTATATAAAACTTACCGTAATGCGTGATTTTTATGTATCGAGTCAGAAAACAAGTTGGCCTGACCGACCGCTTGATGAACTCCTTAAACGGAGCAGGGGTCGCGGTTGCCGTGCTTGATACCGGAATTGGTTATCACCCTGATTTTGACGGACGCATTCTTGCTTTCCGCGATTTTTTGCATGGCCGTTATCCCAATTATGACGATTCGGGCCACGGTACTCATGTCGCCGGGTGCATTGCCGGAAGCGGTTTTGCTTCAAACGGCAAAAACAAGGGAATGTCCCCAAACAGCCGCTTAATAATCGGCAAAGTGCTAAACCACCAAGGTGACGGCAATATTGAAGAAATGATTAACGGAATCGAATGGGTCTTGGAAAATAAGGCGCGTTATAATATCCGGATTTTGAATATTTCAATCGGAATGTCCGATGAGACGAGCAAAGAAAGAATGCACCGCTTGCTAAGGGTAGTTGACGAGGCTTGGTGCGAAGGGCTGTTAGTTGTCTGCGCCGCCGGAAATACCGGGCCGGATCTGATGACCCTCTCACCGCTTGGGGCTCTTCAAAAAGTAGTGACGGTCGGCTGCAATGAAGCCGGGTATTTTGGCAACCGCAAATACCTATGTGAGCATTATTCCGGACGCGGGCCAAGCCCAATTGCCGCCAAAAAACCGGACATTGTTGCCCCCGGCACAGACATTATTTCATGTAATCTCAATATAAAACAGCGTGCTAGCAAATTCATCAACGCTTATGTCGCCAAAAGCGGCACTTCCATGTCCACCCCCATTGTTTCCGGGGCCTTGGCGCTGCTTTTGCAAAAATATCCCTACTATAATAATGAACAAGCGAAGAGAAAATTATTAAACAGCGCGGTTGATTTAAAACAGCCCTTTAACAAACAGGGGCATGGCCTATTAAATGTCGGGCGGATGCTTAATGAGAACTAAAGACATTTTAAGTCGCCTTAAGCTCCGGCATTTTTTCTTTCTTTAAAAATAATATCAAAGCCATGCTGGCTAAACCAATGACGAGAAACCACTTCGGGTGGATGCCGTCCCCGGTTTTGGGCGTATCGTCAATAATGCCGGAATGCAGGTTATCCAAATCAGCATAAATCACATACGGTGAAAAATGGGTGGTCGTAAAGGTCACCACCGGGACATCGTTAATCGATGAAAAACGCGGGCTTAAATGCTCAAGGATTCCGCCCTCTGCCGAAGCAACCCGGTTGCCGCCGCGGTATGCGACTTGGCTGGTCGGGAGCGGCATTGTAATCGTAATTGAAAGCCCGGTTGTGTCGGTAATCTTATGGAGGCCGCTAGCGTCATACAAGGATATATCCATCGGGAAATAGCGGATATTATCAATATCACCAAAATGCCGGATTAATGCGCTATAAACCGCATCAGCCGCTTCTTGGCTTTCCGTAATCCGGATGACAAAATCGTCCAAAGACCCGCTGACGCTGGCCGCCGCAAGCTCATGGTTGGGGATGCCCGGCCTTGTGATGATGA
>Ga0099364_10003026_pt1 | contig 26414 bp, 18 predicted proteins | sample TergutTh196P3_FD_73070 | JGI IMG/M metagenome (GOLD analysis project Ga0099364, IMG submission 73070) | Microcerotermes parvus P3 segment gut microbial communities from Pointe-Noire, Republic of the Congo - Th196 P3 | ecosystem: Host-associated > Arthropoda: Insects > Digestive system > Gut ...
CACGCCTTCCCAAGCGCCTTGGTTGAAAGATCTGTCGTCTATCGTGCCGATGTCTGTAATGAGCGCAATTTCAAAGACGTCGCCTTGTGCTGCATCGTCGCATGCAACCAGGGAAAATGCCATTGCGAGGGTAAGTAGAATTGCAAAGATTTTTTTCATTTTGATATCCTCCGTATAATTTTTTCTATATAAACCGCAAACCGGCACATAGATAAAGAGTTGAGAGTTGAGAGTTGAGAGTTGAGGCACTAATATCCTTCGGGGGTTTCGTTTGTCAGGATTTTTATGGCGGAGCTGGTGCCCAGCCTGCTGCAGCCGGCTTTCAGGAAGGCTGCCATGTCTTCGCGGGTGCGGATGCCGCCGGCGGCTTTTATCTTGACATCCGGGCCGATGCGGGATTTGAATAGCAGTATATCGTCCATCGTCGCGCCTGCTGTGCCGAAGCCTGTGGAGGTTTTTATGTAATCGGCTTTGGCGTTTGTCACCGCTTCGCACAGAGCGGTTTTCTCGGCTTCGCTAAGGTAGCAGGTTTCGATGATTACTTTGAGGATTTTCGTTCCGGTTATTGCTTTTAGGGCGGAGATTTCGTCTGTTATTTTGTCAAAGAAGCCGTTTTTTACGTCTGTGATGTTGACTACCATGTCTAGTTCGTCGGCTCCGGATTCGATGGCGTTTTGCGCTTCTGCGATTTTGGATGCTGTGGTGCTGTAGCCCAGCGGGAATCCGATGACTGTGCAGATTACCAGTCCGGGGTATGCTGCGCGTATGCGTTCGATGTAACATGGGGGTACGCATACGGAGGCAGTCATGTATTGCACTGCTTCATCGCATAGCTGCACGATCTCAGCCCATGTTGCTGTCGGTTTTAGCAGTGTGTGGTCTACATGACGCAGTATATATGCATTGTCCATATATGTTTTCCCCTATGTTGTGTTATTTTGCAAATCAATGCCGGACAGTAGTCTATCATGGTTTTTATGAAAAGGCAATGGTTTTTTGTAGAAAATTTTATCATATTTATATTCTCTAGCTTTACTATTTCCCATGTGATACAATAGGTTGACTGTGTGGGGTGAGGTGTTTATGAAATATAGAATTGACCCGAGATCGGGGAATAAGCTATCGGCGCTCGGCTTTGGATGTATGCGGTTTTCGAGGGGGTTAAACACGAAAATCGATATTGACAAGGCTGAGAACCTGATTATGTCCGCTATTGACAGGGGCGTGAATTATTTCGACACGGGATATGTCTATGCCGGTAGCGAGCAGGCTCTTGGCGAGGCGCTGCGGAGAAATGCCGGGGCGCGGGAGAAGATTCATATTGCGACAAAGCTGCCTTACAGCCAGTGTAAATCTTATGATGACTTCGACAGGATTTTCGGTGAGCAGCTCGGGCGGCTGCATACGGAGGGTATTGATTATTATCTGATGCACAATATGACATGCACCGATGACTGGGTCAGGGTCCGGGGGCTTGGTATTGAGGAATGGATTGCCGCAAAAAAAGCGGAAGGCAGGATTGGACGGATCGGGTTTTCCTTCCACGGCCTTTCGCATGAGTTTATGTCGTTGATTGATGCGTATGACTGGGATTTCTGCATGATTCAGTATAATTACATGAATGAGAATTACCAAGCCGGGCGGAAGGGGCTTGTGAGAGCGCATGAAAAAGGCTTACCGGTCATGGTTATGGAGCCTCTCCTCGGGGGCAAGCTGGCGGTCGGGCTGCCGAAGAGGGTGATTAAGCTGTTCAATGACGACGATAGCAGCCTGTCTCCTGCGGCGCGGTCGCTGCGCTGGTTGTGGGACCACGAGGAGGTTACGGTTGTGCTATCAGGCATGAACAGCATGGAGCAGCTTGACGATAATATTCAGACCGCGCAGAACGCCGAGCCGGGTATGATGTCGCATGGCGAAGCTGAGGTGATATCACAGGCGGTAGAGCTTTTTAAGGAAGCGTACAAGATTCCCTGCACGGAATGCAATTACTGCCTGCCCTGCCCGCAAGGGGTGAATATACCGGGGAGCTTCGCGGCATATAATGTATCTCATGTTGCGGGGTTTATCGCGGGTATGACTTTGTACATGACCAGCACGAGGGGCATAGACCCGGAAAAGAGCACGGGCGGCCGCAAATGCATCAAATGCGGGATTTGCAGCAAGCGGTGCCCGCAAGGCATAGATGTCGTTGAGTCCTTGGAAAAAGTGCTAAAACGCATGGAGCCGTTCTGGCTAAACGCCGGAATTAAGCTGGCACGGAGGTTTATGAAGTAGGGAATGATTAAATTGGTTTAATGCTTATGCAGCGGTTTATGGCTTTGAAGCTTCTCATATTTATCTCTTTGATATCGGAAAAGCTCTGCATACCTTTTTTTGTTTTTCATCAGTTCATCCGATGTGCCGAATTCCAGCACTTTGCCTTTCTCCAGTACTAGAATCTTGTCAGCCAGGGTAACATTTGACAACCGGTGCGAAGTGAAGATAGTCAGTTTTCCTTTCGACAGTCTTGACAGCGAATGAAAAACCATATCTTCCGCTTCCGGGTCGAGGTTCGACGAAGGCTCATCTAGTATCAAAGCGGTATGTGACCGGAAGAATGTTCTGGCAAGGGCTACTTTTTGATGCTCGCCGCCGGAGAGTTCTACGCCCTCATTGTCGATAAACCTTGTCAGCCCTGCATCCAACCGTTTCGGGGATTTGCTCAGGATATCGATACCGCTGCTATCGCGAAATGCCGTTTCCGCTTCTTCATCTGTATATAGCTTCTGCGCATCAGCTATAGTCAGATTCTCCCTAAGGGTGAAGCTGTAGTTTTGCATATCTTGAAAATACACGCTAAAATTCCTGCGGATTTCCGACACAGGGTAATCATGGATGTCTCTGCCATTGATGCATATAGTTCCCGAATCCGGCTCATACATGCGGAGCAGCAGTCTAATCAGCGTTGACTTACCGGAACCGTTCAAGCCTACTACAGCTATCCGTTCCCTTTCGTTTAGCAAAAAACTGACATCTGTCAATGCTTGTTCTTTCGCTCCCGGATATGTGAAGCTGACTTTTTGAAACTCGATTGTCAGCACATCCCGCAGCGGTGTTTTTCCGTTGTCGCTTATCTTCGATTTGAATGTAGAAAGAGACTTGTAGTTTGCGATTTTTAGCTGGTTGTCATAAATTTGCATTACTGCAGCGGATAGCGCGATGACCGCAGCCCATAACTGCGAGATTAAGCCCGTGAAAAGCGAGTAGTCGCCCACGGTGCCATTACCGAGCAATATCTGCTGTGCAATGTTTATGCTGATTATAACTATTGTAATTTCAGGAGCGAAATCCAGCAGAGTCGTTAAAATAGTGCGTTTACGCGTAATATGTCTTCTTTCCGAAAATAACTCCTTCCACTTGCCGGCGTAACCGCTTTTCAACAACCCACCGGCATTGAAGAGACGAAGGTCTTGCGCGTAGTGCTTGTTTGTCGCGATTGCTTGGTAATATGCCATAATACGCTGCCCGTTTATCTGCTCAATGCTTAATCTGTATATGAGTTTAGTGTATCGCGTTGCAGCTAACGAGGACGGTATTGCGGCAGCCAGCATGAGGAGTCCGTAAAAAATGTTAGCCTGACTAAGGATAGAAAACGAGATTATGAAAGAAATAGCCGCGCTTATAAGCGATATTGCGCTCCAAAGAATATGCATAATTGCGTATGAGTCCCGTCCTGTAGATTGCAGTTTATCATAATATTCCGGATTATCAAAATGCTCGACATCAGCAGACAAAGCGTTTTCCATTATTGTTACTGCAAGTTTGTTACTTAAGATATCTTCATGCATTGACCGGCAGTATTGGTTCAGTTTCCGGGTTGCGGATATGAAGATTGCTATAAGCAACTGCATCGCAAACAGTATCAGCAGCATCCTTTCCGGCTCCTCAACAACCCATGCTCCCGCAATCAGGTTAATTAGATACTTTCCGATAAAGGCTGTAAGAATAATAAATATCGGCACAAGTATTTCGGCTGTGATTCTGATAACAGTATAAAATTTCGATGCTTTCCACGACAAAGAGAGGCACCAAGCTATTGACGAGAAAAAAACCGGAGCTTCTTTGATAAAACCGCTAATCTTTTGCATTGCATTCCTTCCTATGGTGTAATGCTTGATATATCCTTCCCATGTGTCAGCCATTGAAGTGATTAATAATCATTTCGAATGCTTCTTTCGGGGTGAGGATATCCATGCATAATTGAAGAGCGCTCTCTTTAGCATCGGGCATGGTGTTTGTGTACAGCAATCCATTAAACCCGGAATCATTATCCAAGCTGTCATAATCAAGGAAAAGTATGCTGGGCCGGCATAGTTTGATTACCAACTGCGCATACTCTTCGTATGAGCAGTTAAGCTCGTTAAAAGGTGTGTGAACATAACGCGAGAAGTTCTCTATTGTTAATCCGGTTTCCGGCGGGTTGATGGTCAGGGCATAGTATTCGGATTCATGAAAACGCACTTGCATAAGGCTTATGAAATTGGAAATATGCGGCTTTGCGATATGCTTAACGGCGATTATCGGAACATCGTCGGTATGCTCGTTTTTTATTGCATTTATAGCATAATCGTATGACAATCTTTGCGGATATGATTTTGAAAATTCTTTTATATATTTAAGGATATTGCTTTTATTATCCGCCGCAGTTGAAATCACTCCTGCAAAGTATGCAGTTGCTTCGCTGTTGCTGTTTATAGCCATTCCTTCCGCGGTAACTGCGCTGATAACGACTTCTATTCCGTCGTATGGGTGCTCCTGATACGAAAAAGAGGCAGGATCCATATCTCCCGTATTGTCCACGCAGACCCCCAGGCAGTTATAAAAACAAGCCGGGTAGGTAAGGTTTCGGTTGTTGCTAGCGCTTGCAGTTAAGGTTATACCTTGTTTGTGCAGACGATTGACAACTTGATATAAACTAAATGCATCGCAGTATTGCGAAGTTCCCGCGCTTAAGCTGATAAGCCGGACTCCTGCTTTCTCGCACCACTCCATAGCCGTAATCAAATCGTCAACATTGCATTTCCCGCTTTCGTATTTCTTTAACAGTATAAAGCAGTCAGGGAGTTTCTTGGCTCCGGCTGCAAAAAGAGTCATACATAAGCTGCCGTGGCTGATGCCGTCATAAGTGCATGACTCAGTATTTAAAGCACCAATGCTTCCATCGGATACTTGATAGAATTTTACCGTGTTTAGCAAGCTACTGTATGTCTCAATTGTAATATCTACATCAATCATAGCGACATTCATGGTCATCTCCGCTCTGCTTAGAATTTCCTGTAAAATGTAAATGGCGGCAGTAAAATGGAACTGTTCATAAAGTTGCTTTGTTCCTGTAGTTATAGATTATATTCTCACAAGGTTCCTGCTGTCAAGCTATACATTTGTTGGAGAAAGTTGGGTTGCAAAGCTTGTGAATAAACTGTGAAATACATATTAGCAATCGAAAATAAATTGACAAATGTGATAAAATAAATTATTATGGACAGGTAAACGTAAGTTAAATTGATGTGTAGGAATATTGTTAGAAAGGAGAATCACCATGACTGTTAAGAAAAGAACGAATGGTTCAGAGTCGGTAGAAAGCTATGCTGTGTGCATATGTCCGTCGAGTGTATGTTCGTGTGGGTGTCCGTGTACTTGTGAATGCCATATCCTTAATACAGCAACAGAAGGGGCTATGAATGACAATTCACTCAGCAACACAAGTTATTATAACACATCGAACTCCCCGTTACAGATGGAGTCGAGACGGTAGAAGGTAAGTTTTGCATTCTCAGCTTTCTGAAATCCATAGTACGCAAATACACTTAGACAACCGGGCGGTTTACTTTAATATCGCCCGGTGTGTTTAATTCATTAGATTAGACATAGGTGTGTCGAACGACGGGGTTCACAAGTGAGCCATTGCCCTAGTATGAACAGCTTTTTAGGCAGAAAGGATTGCCATTATGAAAGCGATATCAATATTCCTAACGGCTGCAATTCTTCTACTTTTCATATCCTCATGCGCTGATAACATCGGTGAAGAAAACGGGCAAACGGGGGCTTTGCCGCTCACACCGCAAAATACATATCAGGGTGATTTACCGGAGTCACCGCAAAACACAAGTCAAGAGGGTTTGCAAGACACGCCCCAAGACACGCCTTTGGATATGTCAGGCTTTGCGCCGCCGAGTTCTAGTAATGCATCTGCATCATCCGGCAGGGCAGAGTATGAGTATGAAGAATATTTGGACGGTATAGTAATAACACAGTATAACGGAAGACCACTGATTGTGCGAGTTCCTGCGGAAATCGACGGTATGCCCGTCAGGAAAATTGGCGATGAAGCGTTTGCAACAGGATACTTCAAAAAATTTTATGATGTTTACCATAGAGCTTCTGATGCTGCTCTTTTCAATAGGTCTACAAGCGTCGAGGAGGTGTACTTGCCTGATACTGTTATAGAAATAGGCAGACATGCATTTGCACGATGCGACGACTTAGTATATATAGAACTCCCTGATAGCATTACAACAATAGGCGAATCCGCATTTGGTTGGTGTAATAACCTTGAAGAAATAAAGCTGCCCGCTAACTTAACAAGTTTAGGGACGGCTGTGTTTATTGACTGCTTTAACTTAAAAAGCATAGAAATTCCTAATGGGGTGACGGAAATAAGCAATAGCATGTTTTCCGGTTGCAGAAACCTATCAAGCATAACATTGCCGGATAGCATAACATCAGTTGGCATAAGGTCTTTCTATGAATGTGAGAAACTTGAGAGCATTAGTTTTCCCGATGGTTTAACATCAATCGGTGAATATGCTTTTTACGGCTGTACCGGCTTAAGCGCCGTAAACCTTGGCAATAACCTTACTTCGATTCAATCAAGCACTTTCCATCACAGCAACATAGAAAGAATAGTGATTCCGGCCACCGTTGAATCGATTGGTTTTGATGCATTTGCCAGAAACTCTAGGTTGCGGTATATCGAGTTTGTGTCGGAGACTCCGCCCGCTGCACGCGATTTATCATTTGCGGGGATTCACCGCTTTGCGGAAGCAATCGTACCGCACGGCTCAACGGAGTATGGAGAACCGGGCTCCAGATGGAACGGCCTGACAGTCACAATAAAGGATGCGGATTGATATAGGTAAATCGATTGATAGAAAGGAAATGCCTGCACATGCAATTGATATTTCAACATAATATCAGTTGCTTCAGAGCGTGAAGTAAGCGATGAAAAAACCATTCGTGCAGTTGTTCCGGACACCGAACGCATATTATGTGCTTGATGCCAACAATAATGAGTTTATACAGGTGAGCGGGGAAGCTTTTGCTTACTTATGCGAAGTATTGTCGGAAAGAAAGGCATGGAACGCAGAGGAAGTACAAGAGTTAGGCAAATGGGCGGAGCAGGGATACCTATCCACAAAAAGCAATGTAAATGACTTAAGCCATACATATACGAAATACCTCAAGTACTTTTTAGACAGAAAACTATCGAAAGTAACTCTTCAGCTAACACAGGGATGCAACTTTCGCTGTAAGTACTGCGTCTATTCAGAAGAAGGCAAACCAAGGCAAAGAAGTCATTCGGAAAAGACAATGAGTTTTGAGACAGCAAAAAAAGCCATAGATTTCTTTCAAGAACACTCCGTAGACAGCAAAAATGTAAACATAGGCTTCTATGGCGGCGAGCCGCTGCTGGAGTACCCTTTGCTAAAGGAGGTTGTTAATTATGCGAAAGAACGCTTCCGGGGAAAGAAACTAACATTTAGCATAACCACAAACGCAACGCTCCTTAATGAGGAGATAATTACTTATTTCCAAGAACATGATTTCGGCCTTTTGATAAGCCTTGACGGGCCGAAAGAGATAAATGACCTAAACAGGGTTTTCCCGGACGGAACAGGAACATTCGATGAAATCATCAAGAGCATAGAACTGATAAGCAAAGTGTCGCCTGAGTATGCGGAACGCTTGATGATAAACATGGTCGTAGACCCGAATAATGATTTTGACTGCTACAACCTTGCCGAGTTTGAGGGGGAGAGACTGCGAAGATCGATGTTTAGCTCATCTGTAGTTGAAAATGACTACGGAGATGCCGGCACAGTATTTTCCGAGGACTATTCCTGGAAATCCGAATATCAAAGTTTTTTAGCCGTGCTATCTCACTTTGGCCGTTTTCCTGAAGAATCGGTCTCGCCGCTTGCGGAAGCAGGCGTAAAATCCGCAGTCAGGGATTATTCAAGAATAGCAAACGGCGGGAAACTAAGAGCGGTTGATTTGCCGTCAGGACCGTGCATACCGGGGCAGATGAGGCTGTTTGTGAATGTCGACGAAAAGCTGCTCCCATGTGAGCGGGTAAGCGAAAAATCGCACGACATGAGCATAGGGACATTGTCGGAAGGGTTTGACTACCAACGTGCGGAAAAAATCCTGAACGTAGCGAAGCTGATGGATGCAGATTGCAAAAACTGCTGGGCATTCCGGTATTGCACGCTGTGTGTAAAGAAAGCCGATGATGGCACGGCTCTGTCAAAGGCAGCCATACAAACGCACTGCCAAAGCATCAAGGCGGGAGCTTACGATAAGCTGCAGCTGCACCTACTTCTAAGGGAAGCTGCTGTATATTATCCCGGGCAGATAAGAGATGACGAATTAACAGGTCTGGGGGGTGAGGTATATTGGTGATTCCGATAGCGATTTATCCATACTGCGCGGAGCTGCTGCCGATAATCCGTCATTTTGACACGCTGCAAACAGGCTATAAATTGCAAAGGCTGATATCACCGCCCGGATTGAGCCTTACCGGGCATGATGCGGCTTATGTGTGTAGTCAACCGGATACCGGCTATACGGTCACAGAGTTAGATGGTGAAGGCGACATGACATGGGAAACGCTGTTCGTGTTTAAGCCATTGTACGAGCCAAGCATAAGTGACGAGCTTTTATACGAAGCAGCAGCGTGGGCTGTAGAAGCAGATAAAGGTGTGATATTTTTCGCAAACACAGTTTCTGACATACCGGCTGGCGTTATGGAGCTGGCGAGAAGAAAACCCGCACAAGTGAAGCTGCACTCATATGACGTAAAGTTTACAAAAACAGTAAACTCAAATACGCAGCTTAATCAGATAGAAAAACCGATTATATTAGTCGGAGGATTGCTGGAGCAGCCGGGTGTGACAGAAACGCTCTTAAACATATACAAAGGTTTGGTCTTAGACGGGCTTAGTCCGCTTGTATTCGCAAAGCAGCCGGTAACAAACATCTTTGGATTTCACAACATAAGCCATGTAATGGAAGATAAGCAAAAAAGCAACAGTGAAAAAACCATATATATCAATACACTTATTCGCAGCCTGGAATGTAAAACGGCGCCTGACGTAATACTGATTGAAGCCCCGGATGCCCTTATGCGCTTTAATGATTTCGACCCGAATGGCTTTGGCATTGGTTCATTTATGCTCTGCCAAGCGGCAAGACCGGATTATATAGTATGCGACATCCCCTTTGAACTGGCGTACGGACCGCTGATGGAAGCATACAGCAAGGATTTTGAGTATCGCTTAGGCAATGCAATTACAGCAGCAATCATGGGTAACTATATAGTCGACTCCGCAGAACTGCAGCAAACAAACAAGATTTCCGTAGTCTACGCAGACCGCGAAGCGATCGAAGAACAGCAAAAACAATATGCAAAACATTCTGCAGTGCCGGTTTTTTCTCCCTACGATGGACAATCAGGATTGTATTCTTACTTACGCAAAGCGATAACAGGAGATAGCAACATATGACAGATAAAATAGAAGGATTATGTAAGTGCATAGAAGCAACCATGCAAGACAGATTAGGAATTGACTCTGAGCATCTGGTGCCGGGGAACCGGGATAAACCCTTGACCGGGGCTCCATATTGGCTGACAGCTGTAATGATGTGCCATTTGATATTTGAGATTGAAAAGAAACACAGCGTAAGGTTTGATATACGAAGTATGTCAGATTACGGATTATCCACAGTACAAAGGATAGCAGAAAACTTAAAAAAGCAAAAGGAGAAATATCATGTTAGTTAAGAAGAGGAAAAATGGATCGGAATCAGTTGAGTCATACGCAATTTGCATATGCCCGATGAGTGCATGCTCGTGTTCGTGCCCATGTCAATGTGATTGCAAACAATCTCCAAGTTTATTCGTAACAAACGGTACCACAGATAGCAATAACACAGCTAACTCTAGTAATACCAACATTTCAGCCTCCCCATTAATGATGGAGTCACGAAAATAGATATAGTGAACTAAACATGAGAAATTTCCATGGTAAGAACGTATACCTCCGCACATCGCTCCGCAGGCCGCTGCAGACGGTCTTGCTGGTGCTGCTCATTGCTGCGGCAGCTTATGGCATGGTCATGCGCATCGTTGAGTATCAAGCAGCGCATAAAGAAACAGCGCGGATAGAAAACTACTACAAACCCATAGGACACTTGGTATTTCAAGGCGGCTGGGAGGATATGTTAAGCTGGGAAGAGGAAGGGGTATTTGATTACCTGAATGATGTCGTATCATCAAGCAGGTATGTAAGCTATGAAGATAAGCGGATGCTTATCACCGGTGCGATGCATGGAGTACAGAATGCGAATCACTTCGGTCACATGAGGGAATATCGCGAGTCTCTAGGTTTTTATGAAATGGACGTATATCTTTACGCCACGATAAGAGTCGCCATCTATGACGGGGAAGGGCAACTGACAGGCTACTGGGTGGAGGCAGACCGCATAGAAGCAGGGTATGAGGATAACGCGAGCACGGAAGGGTGGATGCGTATTATGCTCTCCCCGGAGCATACCGGCGAGATAGCGGGTTATGATGCATTGGAGGATGAAATGCAGGCAGGGAGCCGGCACTTCATCAGGGCGGTCGCGGTAACAGGCGATTTCCCCGTATACGCCAGAACGCTGCATTTCAGGCCCCTGAACGCAGACGGGGGCATTCTGTGCCTGCCTGCGCCTCATGGGGTTTTTCTCGATTTTGACGCGCCTCATATGAAGCAGATACAGGAAGATATTGAAACCTTGAGAATCAATACCCGGCTCATAGGTTTGATGGGAACCATCGATATGAGCGAGATCCCCGGTTTTGCGTATATATCCCTGAGCATATCCGGGAGAGGTCAGCGCATACTGGACGGGCGTATGCTTACAGCGCAAGACAATGAATCGGCAAACCGCGTATGCGTGATACACAATGAGCTGGCAATCAGCCGCGGTCTCAAGGTAGGGGATATGCTCGGTATAGACATGGTGGCAGAGCCGCAGGGATACAACCCAAGGGAAGCCCTCAGCGTAGAAACGGAGTATGCGGAGTTTGAGATAGTGGGTATATATAATTACTCGTTTGACAGTAGAAGTCATTTTTACGGAGATTATCCGATATACATACCGCGCACTACGCTCCCGGATGTGAAATGGGAAGGAACGCCGGTTTTTTTATATAGCAGCTTTGTGCTGCATTCAATACGCGACATGGAGGCATTCATACGGGAGAACGAAGCAGCCCTCGCGGCTTACGGGATAAAGGCCGCATTCATCCACTCACAGGCGGGCGCGGTCATAGCCGCAGCCGACGAATGGGCGGCATCTGTAACGGTCAACCTGTGGCTGTCGTGCATATACCTGCTGCCCGCTATAGCCCTGTCGGTGTTCCTGTTCCACTTCAGGCACCGCAGGGAGCTTGCGATACTGCGCTCAATAGGAAGCCCGGCGAAGAGGGAGTTAGGCAACCTAGTGGCCGTGTTTTCCTGCATGAGCTGCATAGGCGTGTCGAGCGGGGGGATATTAGGGTGGAAGCACGCGGCGGAAGAAGCGGGCCGCACGCTGGGGACGATAGACACAGGCACCGGCATAGAGCTGACGGAGCTGATATCCCTGCGTATGCTGCCGGTGATATGCGGGGTGCTGCTGCTGATGCATGCAGTACCCGCAGGGGTGGCATATGCGGCGGCGGCAAGGCGTCCGCCGATAAGCCTTCTGCAGGGCGGGACGCGCCCGTGGAAACGGGTAAGGAAGCCTTTAGGTGTAAGAAAAGGCAATGCGGCAAAAGCAGGGGCAGGCGGAAAAGTCAGGGCGGCGGAGGAAGCGGCCAAAGCAGGCGCGGCCTATGCGCCGCTGCAAAGCGTGGCAATCAAAGTGGGCGCGAAGCAAGGCAGCGCGCAGGAAGCTTACAAGCAAAAAGGAAGCCTAAGATGCACGCTAAGGTACTCCGCAGTCTCAGTCATGCGCAGGCGTGGGAAAAGCGCGCTGTCGGCGCTGCTTGCGCTGCTGTTTACGGTGCTGCTGGGGTGGATGCACAGCGGGATAGAAAACGGTAGGGAACGAATAGATGAACTGTACGGGACGTTTGAGATAAACGCGGAAATCGGCCATGCGGACACAAGCGCGATGGTATACGAGCGGCTGCTGCTGATAAGGCCCCAAATCATAGAGCATATAATGAGCAGCGGCTTCATAAAAGGTGCATACCTAGAAGCAAGCCCCGAGAACTGGAGCTTAACCCCGTTTTCCATATCCGCCGGCTACTACAACGAGGCTGCGGGGGCAATGGCAGCCGGGGTAAGCAGGGGGGAGCGTGGGCATAGGAACGACCCGGCGGCGGGGATATGGATTGAAGGAACCGGGGGCAGGTCATACCAAGGGTATTATGAGGGGTATGACGAGCGGATGTTTGAGCGGGAATGGGGGGATGTAACCCCAGTGGCGATATCAGAGGACCTGCTGCTTCTGCTGGGGCTTAGCCTCGGGGATGCAGTAAACATGTACATCACAACGGAAGAAGGGATCACATCAGCCAAAGGCATTGTTGCAAGCAGCTATACGGTCAGGGGAGCAGAGGACAGGGAAAGACATGAAGTTCTGATGCCTTTACCGTCATATGTAAAAATGATGTGGGAAGCCGAAGCGCGGTACCTGTACAGGGAAGCGACGTTTGAGCTGCTCCCCGTGCGGAACAAGGAGCTTGGGGTATTCAAGGAGCATTTCGGCAGCAACATAGCTCTGAGCGGGAACTATGTCCCGATAAGGCTCAATGTGTACGACGGGGAACTGGAAAGCACGGTGGAGCCGATGGAGCGGAACGTGGACTTCCTGGAAACGCTGTACCCGCTGATGCTAGCAGCGGGCATGGCGGCGCTAGCAGTGCTGGCGTACATCATAACGCTGCAAAGGGCAAAGGAAGGGGCGGTGCTGCGCGTGCTGGGGAACTCGTCAGCGAGGGTGAGCGCGATGCTGGGCATAGGGCAGCTATTGCCATGCGCTGCAGGGGCAGCCATCGGCTTCATAGGAATGGCGTTACTGCCGACGGCAAGCGGCGCGACGGCGAGGCAGATGCTGCTATGCGCCGTGCTGAGCCTCGCGGCCACGGCGGCGGGCACGCTGGCCCCGGCTATTGCGATGACTGCGAAGATGCCGCTGAGCCTCCTGCAAGAGGACGGATAGGAGAACCAAATTGGGAACGTCGGGGTAAAGCAGAAAAATTCATTAGTTAATGAAAATCATTTACAAATGTAATAAAAAAGGTTATTATAACTGAGCGGACACTTAGCAGCAAGCATAGCAAATATTTCATTAAATATAACGCATTGGGGGATAAAAACATGGAGCAATACTTAGAACTGATTGACGTAAGCTATCGTTATAAGAGTGGCAACAAGGATGTGCTAAGCGGGCTCTCCTGCGCTTTTGAAAGCGGCAGCATCAGCGCTGTGATGGGGCATTCAGGTAGCGGCAAGACAACTTTGCTCTCGCTGATTGCAGGGCTTGACCGTCCGACTTCAGGCGAAATCAGAATCGGCGGTGATTCATACGCATCCATAGATTTGGATATGCTGCGAAGGGAAAGGATCGGAATGGTTTTTCAAGCGTTTAACCTATTACCGGTGCTTACGGTGATGGAGAACGTATGCTATCCTGCGGAAATGCTTGGAATACAAAAAAAACAAGCAAAGGAAAAAGCAGCGGAATTGCTGAAATCCGTAGGAATAGGTGATGATTTATTCAAAAGATATCCTTCGCGATTGTCGGGCGGCGAACAGCAGCGTGTTGCTATCGCAAGGGCTCTCTCGTCCGGGGCGCAGCTTCTGCTGGCAGATGAGCCAACCGGAAACCTTGACGAAGAAAATGCGATGAATGTTATGAGCATTCTAGGCAATCTTGCCCATGACAGTAATTATTGCGTGGTAATTGTATCCCACTCGGACATGGTAGCCGAGCGATGCGACTGTATTTATAGACTTGCTAACGGAGTGCTAAGCTGTTGAACGTCCACATGGGCATTACAAATGCGATGGGTATCGAATGTCAGGCTAGGAGGCTCCCTGAACTAAACATGGAGTTATGAGACATGAAAAAATTCCGCGCAAAGAACGTGTATATCCGTACCGCTATCCGAAAACCGTTTCAGACAGGTCTTCTCATGTTATTAGTTGCCGCTGTTGCTTTTGGCGTCGTTATGCGTGTGATCGAGTATCAAATTGCGCGGGAAGAAGTCAAACGGATAGAAGATTTCTACCCTGCAGTTGGGCATCTCACGTTTCAAGGTGAGTTGGAAAACTGGGATGATGAACTGCGATACTATATCTTGGATACTATTGCTGAGAGTCAATATGTAAAGAGTGAGGATCGCCGACGCGCTGTCACAGGCGTGATGCGCGATATTCAAAATGCTAATTATGTAGGTTGGTCTCAATCTCTTTATGAGCAAAAAGGCGTCTATTATATGGACGTTTATATGTATGCGACTGTCAAACACATCAATCGTGACAGCGGGGGAGTAATAACAGGCATCTGGGTTGAAGCAGACTGGATAGAAGCCGGGTATGAAGAAAATGCAAACACGGAGGAGTGGATGCAGATTATGTTCTCCCCTGAACACCTGATGGAAATCGCAGATTTTGAAGCATTGGCGGAAAATCTGGAGGTCGACAATAGATATTTTATAAGAGCAGTCGCTGTTACAGGCGGGTGGCCTATGTACGCCAGGACATTGCATCTAAGGCCTTTGATGGCTGAAGAGGGAGTCTTGTGTCTCCCCATGCCTCCGGGTATTTTTATTGACATAAATGACCCGCAAATGCAAGCCTTATACGATGAAGTTTCCATCATGCGCGACAATACGCAAATTGCGGTGTTGGTGGGTACTGCGGACATGACCGCCATACCTAGCTTTGCTTATGTAGCAATGGGAGGCGCGCTAGGCTACAGACTCTTGGAAGGCCGGATGCTCAATCTGACGGACAGCGAAGAAATCAACCCTGTATGCGTGATTCCATTGGAACTTGCAATCACGCGGGGGCTTGAAGTTGGCGATATGATAGAGATGGATATCTTGACAAGTGACCCACTGCTTGACCCATACAGCGGGTATTTCAACAAGAATGATACGGAATACTGGCGTAATGCAGAGTTGGAATATAGAAATCTTGAGATAGTAGGGATTTATAATTACTCAAGGGACGGAAGTCAGATAACAGGGAGCCGTGCGATTTATATTCCGGCTTCGTTACTCCCGTATGCGCAGTGGCCATGGTACCCAAATATAAATAATTGTAGTTTTGTTTTGCACTCCATACGCGACATGGCGGCTTTCACTCGCGAAAATGGAGCAACTTTTGCAGAGCTGGGTTATCAGATTGCTTTCATGCAGTCGCAAGCGCAAGCTATTATAGATGCTGCTGATGAATGGACGGCTTCAGCATCGGCAAATCTCCTGCTGTCATGCTTGTACATCGTTCCGGCAGGTGCTGTAATAACATTTCTTTACTTGCTCCGGCATCGAAGGGAACTTGCCATATTGCGTGCTATCGGCAGTTCGGTGAAAAAAGAACTTAGAAACTTCATAGTACTGTTTTTCTTTATGTGCGGCATATCAACAGCAATCGGTGGTATATTAGGATGGATGTACATAACGGAAGAAGCCAACCGAACGCTGGTGACAATCGATACCTCTGTCAGCACGCAGGTATCTGAACTAATTTCTTTGAGATTGCTGCCAATTCTGTGCATCGGGATTATTTCTGGGTTTGTGTTGCTGTCAATAATGTTTTTTGCGTTTGCTGCCGGTCGATCCACCATCAATTTGCTTCAAGGCGCTGTGCTGCACAGGGGAAAAGACCGGCACAAATCATTAATTGAAAACCGGAGTAGCAATCAAAACGCAAGGAATGCTGCAAGATATACGAGTCATAAAAAAGATTATATTCCGACTAAGTTCAATGAAAAGACAAGCGGCTTTAACACGCCGGCAAAACATAGCCTGTCGTGTTCGCTCAAATATGCGTTCATTTCCGTAAACCGCAGGGGTATGAAGTTTTTGCTGACGGCGCTGCTTGCGTTAATGTTTCTTGTTTTGATGGGGTGGATGCATAATAACATCGATCTTAGGAAAACCGATATAGACAATCTGTACGACACATTTGAGATAAATGCGGAAATTAATATTGCGGAAGCCTCAATGCAGATATACAACCGCTCCTTAATTATAAGACCTCAGATTATTGATTATATGATGGATAGCGGGTTCATACAGGATGCTTATCTCGAAGCTGCACCCGATAACCAGAATACGGTAGTTTTTGCTATATCAACATCCTATTATAACGAAGCTGTAGAGGTAAGCGTGACGGGAATAAGCAGGGGTATGCGATATAAGGAAGCACCCTTTGGCTTGGATACGTTTGAACTCAGAGCAAGAGTATTTGAGAATTTTGATGAAGGTTATGATGAGGGGTTGTTTAATGAGGACTGGGATGAGCCGGTTCCGCTTGTGCTGCCCGGGCAGTTGCTGTCATATTTTTCCGTAAGTCTCGGCGATACCGTAAATTTGTATATAACAACGGATGCAGGGATTGAATCAATCAAGGGTGTTGTTGCAGGCACACATGCAACCCAAAACAGCAATGAAGTCGTATTGCCGCTTTCATCTTTCTTGGATATGACAAGTTTTTCAGAGGTTCGTTATGTATATCAGCTTGCAGAGTTCGATTTAATTTCTGCCAGAAACAAAGAGCTATCCGATCTAAGGGTTTATTTTTCAGACAACATCGCGATTAGCGCGAACCCCGTACCAATAAAGCTGGATATCTTTGACTGGGAGCTTGTTAACACCGTAGAGGCTTTAGAACGCAATGTGGATTTTCTTGAAATACTGTATCCATTGATGCTGGCCGTGGGATTGGTGATACAGGGGGCGCTTGCCTGTATCATTACTCTGCAAAGAATCAGGGAGGGAGCGGTACTCCGCGTTCTCGGCAACTCAACGGCACGAGTCCGCGCTATGCTGTGCATTGGGCAATCACTGCCATGCGTTCTGGGATTGCTTATCGGTTTGTCGGCTGCGTTTGTGTTTTTACAATCGTTAAAAAGCATAACAATCACGCAGTTGTTGCTATGCTTCGGTCTTAGTCTGCTCGTCACATTCGCAGGCTCGTTTATATCGTCGTTTATTATGACAAGGAAGATGCCGCTGGGCTTGCTGCAGGAAGATGAATGAGCAGTTGTGTTGCTGTTATGGACGTTTCCGAATGCGAAATTTAACGAAAACCCCTGCAAACGTACTGTTCACAAGGGTTCCGTTGGCGCGCCCGACTGGATTCGAACCGGCGACCTACAGAGTCGGAGTCTGTCACTCTATCCAACTGAGCTACGGGCGCTTATTCAATTGAGAATTGAGAATTGAACCTATTTTACAATTTCTTTAATCACCGTTGTTAGGCTGGCTAGGGATTGCAGGTCGGAGGGGATCACTATTTTTGTGGCTTTGCCGTCGGCGACTTTTGACAGTGCTTCGTAGCTTTTCAGGAGAAGAGCCTTTTCGGAGGGGTTTGACTCGTTGATTTTAATTATACCTTTAGCGGTAGCTTCCTGGATGCGGAGGATTGCCTGTGCTTCGCCGTCGGCCTCGCGTATTCTCGCCTCGCGGGCAGCCTCTGCGCGGAGTATCGTGGACTGTTTTTCGCCCTCTGCTTTGAGGATCAGGGATTCTTTTTCGCCCTCTGCGACGAGGATGGCGGAGCGTTTCTCGCCCTCTGCGCGCAGGATTGCCTCGCGGCGCTCGCGCTCGGCTTTCATCTGTTTTTCCATCGCATCTTGAATCTCGCGCGGGGGGATGATGCTTTTCAGCTCGACGCGGTTGACTTTGATTCCCCATGCATCGGTTGCTTCGTCGAGAATGACGCGCATACGCGTGTTGATTGTGTCGCGAGATGTGAGGGTTTGGTCAAGCTCGAGATCGCCGACGATATTGCGCAGCGTCGTAGCCGTTAGGTTCTCGATAGCTTTCATCGGGTGTTCAACGCCGTATCTGTATAGTTTTGGGTCTGTAATCTGGAAGTAGACTACGGTGTCGATTTGCATGGTTACATTGTCTTTTGTTATGACAGGCTGCGGCTCGAAGTCCACGACTTGTTCTTTTAGTGAGATTAGGGCGGACATGCGTTCGATGAACGGTATCTTAAAGCGTATGCCTGTTTGCCATGTCGTGCGGTATGCGCCAAAGCGTTCGATGACTACTGCGCGGGCCTGGGGGATAATTCTGATGTTCGCGACTGCGATGATTATGAGTACTGCCGCAATGATTGCTAATGTTATTAATGCTTCCATCTTGAAGCCTCCTTATGGTGTCAGCTTGTATATTACTAATATTAATTCCCCGGAGAGATAGGTCTGATATGCAAATGCTATTATTGCACATAATTGCCGATTGTGCAAGTGGTAAAAAATAACCCTGAAATCTTCTTTCTTGGTCACGCGGTTATTATTATCTAACCGTGCCTTGCGCTCGGACGGCTATTTCTGTGCCCCTTGTCGCTCAATGAAACGTCCTGTTTCAATTCGCGAACGCTCCACCGTCCATGGTTGCGCTCTGCGGGGCACATAAATAGCAGTCCTCACCGGCAGTAGCAATATCCTGTGCCGCGTGACCAGTAACTCTTGCAGTTGCGGCTGGGTTGTGATACACTCATTGGAAAACCGGGCGACAAGGTATTGTTATGCGAGGAGAGAATGATATGAGTAATAAAACGGTTATTAACATAGATGCGTCGAAATGGATGGGGACACTGGGGCACACTTGGAACTATATAGGGTATGATGAATGTAATTACACACATTCACCCGGGGGTATGCAGCTGCTATCTAAGCTGGGCAGGCTCGAGAAGCCGTATTATGTCCGTGCGCATCATCTTCTTTGCACGGGGATATGCCACGGGTTTTATAAATGGGGCTCGACGAATATATACATAGAAGATGAGGACGGGAACCCTGTGTACTCGTTCGATGTTATTGATAAAATGTGCGATATATGGCTGGCGAGCAACTGCAAGCCGTTTTTTGAGATTGGGTTTATGCCTATGCACCTTGCGGATATGACGGGAACTGACCCGGCGGCTGCCAATGATATCAGGGAGTATCAGCGCTCCGGATGGAACCGCCCGCCAAAGGATTATGACAAATGGTATGACCTCATACACGCTTTGATGGTGCATCTGGCCGGGCGTTACGGCGTGGATGAGCTTGAGACATGGTATTTTGAAATGTGGAATGAGCCGGATATCTTCTACTGGACGGGTACGCACGAGGAGTTTTGCAAGCTGTATGACTATACAGAAGCGGCTATCCACGATGTAATGCCGACGGCCCGTTTTGGAGGCCCGAGCACATGCGGCGCTTTGGCTCCGGATTCTTCGGCGGCAATCTTTCTGCGCGATTTCCTCAGACATACCGCTTCAGGGAAAAACCATAAGACGGGCGGGACGGGCACACGGCTGGACTTCACTTCATTTCATACCAAGGGTGGCGGTTATGGTTTCACAACCTCAAAGAATCTTGAATCAACGCCGTCGGTAAAACGCTTTCTGGAGCAGGTGCGTATCTGCGGCAGTATTATTAATGAATGCGGGTACGGGCATCTGGAGTGCATCATTTCCGAAGCCGACCCGGATGGCTGGGCGGCGGGGGGCAGGTTCGACAACCCTGTTTTCGATTTCCGTAACACAGAGTATTATGCATCCTATGTGGCATCTTCCTACAAGAATCTCTATGACATTGCGGAGGAACTGGGGATTGATATGCGGCCGCTCGCCTGGGCATTTATGTTCGAGGGCGAGAGGTGCTTTGAGGGCACGCGGACATTTTCAACGCAAGGCATCGATAAGGCGATGTTCAATGTTTTCAAGATGTATGCCAAGCTTGGGAATCGGCGCGTGGAGCTTTCATCTACACGCAGCCTAAGCCCCGAGAAATATGATGATTATCAGGGTAAGGGGCAGGGCGCGGAAATAAACGGCTGGGCAACGCTCACAGGCATGAAGTCCGTCGAAGCGCTGCTGTACTGCCATGAGGATACATGGAACAGCGAGGATGTTTACAAGATCGGGTTTGAAGCCGCAAACATCCCATTTGAAGGCCCTTACACGCTCACGCATTACCGCATTGACAATAATCATTCAAACGCTTATTCTGAATGGGTCCGGCAAGGTAGGCCGGATTACCCTGCGGGCTGCAGATATGATGCTATTAAAGCGCGTGACGGTCTTGAGCTATATTGCCCCCCTCGGTCGGTCATAGCCATCGAAGGCATAGTGAGGCTTGAGTTTGATATGCCTGTTAAGAGTGTCTCGCTGATAGTTATTGAAAGAGCGGGCAGGTTACTGGACACGCGGTTATTATAGTCTATACCGTGCCTTGCGCTCGGATGGGTTAAATAAGAGGACGGGGTAATAATGAGAAAAATTTTCAGATTCATTTTCGTGCTTACAGTATTTTCATTTCTGATGCCTTTACTGATGCCATGCATACCCGCATATGCTTCAAACGATTTGCTTAGCGATATTTCCGGGCATTGGGCTGAACAGGCTCTCAGGCGCGCATATGACGACGGGCTGATCCAAGACTATAACGGAAGGCTGCGACCTGATGCGAGCATAACCACCATGCAGGCGCTGACCATAATCTGCCGCATCTTCGATGTCGGGGAGGCGGAAGACATGTCCCGGCTTGGCTTGTCCGGGAGCATGTGGTATCACGAGTACGCTGCGAAAGCTATGAGTTTCGGTCTGATAAAATCCATAGAAGAGGCCATCCCCGATGCAGCCATGACCCGGCAAAGCGCATTTCATTTATTGGCGGAAGCGTTTCAGCTTGCCGAAGCTGACCCTGATATGGCTGTGCTGGAGCAGTTTTCAGACGGCCGGTTTATCGCGTGGGAGCATCGCGGTTCCCTTGCCTCGCTGGTATCGAAAGGGCTTGTCGGGGGTTATTTAGGAAGGCTTAATGTAAACAGCAGCATTACGCGGGCGGAGTTTATTACTGTGGTATACCGCATCATCGGCGTTTTTGAGCCGCATCCCGGCACAGGGGGGAGTTATGAGCAGGGGGTTATATTACGCGAGAGCACGCAAGCATCCAATAAAACGTTCAACAAAGGCGCGTGGTTTGACAGCAATGCCTCAGACATACGCTTGCAAAATGTCGCGGCGGAGAGCGTTATAATCCGCTCGTTGAAACTTAGTTCTCTGGAAATCGGAGGCTCTTCGCGGATCAAACGCCTGACCGTGGCCGCGCAGGCGGGTGATATCGATATTATGCCTGCAGGGAGCGCAACGGTTGATACGCTTGTAGTAGGGAGCGGCGGCGGAACTGTATCCGCAGGTCGCATTAATGCCATTGAAATAACGGGAAGCAACCGAAACGTAGTAATCGGCGGCAATGCGCAATCTGTTGTCGTTTCGGGTCAAAACAGCACTGTGTATGTGCAAGGCGGCGCGCGGATTGGCAGCATTAAACTGACGGGGGCCGCAATCGGCAGCAGGGTAATCACAGAAGGCACGGTAAATGAGCTTGAAATTCAGAGCATTGGTTCAGCGGTTGCGGGAAGCGGGCGTGTAGGCACGCTTAGGCTGGGCAGCATAGATACCCAAGTTAATGTATCATTCGGCGTGTTGGCCGAGAGGGCTGATACAGGGTTAACCGGAGCATCTGTAAGCCTGGCGGTACCGGCAAGGCTTTCGTTGGGCGCCGAGCTTAATGCAATAGCGACGATTGACAATGCCGCGCCCGGAACGATATGCAGGCTTGTTTGGTATGTTAACGGCGCTGCGGTTTCGGACAAGGTGTTTACGGTAGGCGGGCCGGTTCCGACGTTAAGCTATAGTTTTGAGTATAGCCGCACTTTGCCGGAAACGGCAAGAATAAGGGTAGCTGTCATTAATGAAAATGCACAGGGTTCGCGCAGGGAGATATCCGCTGAGGGCAGAGTAGCGGTGGATAACTACAGCAAAAGGCACTGGATGAGGCAGGAGACTCCCCGCGTGCTAGAGAAAGTCACTTTAGGCTACAAAGGCGATTACACTCTGGAATGGGCTCTTGCAAATGATTTAGACGATTTTGAAAAAGAGGTTTGGGTCTACGCAAGAGGGTATACAAGCGATACTCAGTATCTGCTGTGGGTCAATCTTGCTTATCAAAGGGTCAATATTTTCAGGCGCTCGGGGGGTAACTGGGAGTTGATCAGGACTTGCCTGGCGGGTACGGGTGTGCGCGGCAGGGCTACCCCGGTAGGGGTGTGGACGACGTCATATAAGCAGCCTCGCGGTTGGACTACTTCGGAATATACTGTCAGGCCGGTGGTGCGGTTTTGGGGCAGTTCGGGATATGCGTTCCATTCCAGGCTGTATTATCCGGGAACTACCCGGTTGATGGATCCGAGAATCGGGTTTCCGGTGAGCATCGGCTGCGTGCGGCTTTATGAGGATGATATCTGGTTCATCCATGACAACATTCCCGACGGCACAACAGTTGTAGTGTATTGACAAAATAATTGACAAATCCGCAGGTTGCGGTATAATTATCCACATGTAAATTCTGACCATGAAATCTCATAATGCAAAGGAGAATAATCAATGTCAACAGAGAGAGTGTTCAATTTTTCGGCGGGGCCTTCGGTGCTGCCGCTTTCCGTGCTTGAGAAAGCCGGCTCCGAAATTACGAATTACCGGGGCAGCGGTATGTCAGTTATGGAAATGAGCCACAGGAGCAAGGTTTATATCGAGATATTCGAGGAGACGAAGGCGGATTTGAAGCGCGTTATGAGCATCCCGGACACGCACGAAGTCCTGTTTGTGCCGGGCGGCGCGACTATGCAGTTTTCCGCTGTGCCTATGAATCTGATAGGCAAGACCGGAAAGGCTGACTATGCTGTTACGGGAAATTTTTCCGGCCTGGCAATGAAAGAAGCGAAGAAGTACGGCGAGATCAACATAGCCTGTTCGTCCGAGGATAAGAACCACACATATATCCCGGCGCAGGGAGACCTCAAGCTTTCTGCGGATGCATCTTATTTCCATTACTGTTCCAACAACACGATCTACGGCACGGAATGGAAGTATGTCCCGCAGACGGGCGATGTGCCGCTTGTGTGCGATATGTCGTCGAATATCATGTCAGTGCCTGTCGATGTGTCGAAATACGGCGTGATTTACGCAGGGGTTCAGAAAAACATGGCTCCGGCAGGCGTCGCCGTTGTGATTATTGATAAAGCGCTGGTTGGTAATGAGCATCCGCTCACGCCTAAGCTCCTCAGCTACAAGGTCATGCTCGATTCGGACTCGATGCATAACACGCCGCCTTGCTATACAATTTATATGCTCGGCCTAGTGCTCAAATGGCTTGATGAACAAGGCGGCATTGAGGGCATGGAGAAGATCAAAGCCGGTAAGGCGAAGCTGCTTTACGATATGCTCGATGACAGCAAAATGTTCGACGGATGCGCCGACAAAGCCGCTCGCTCAGATATGAACGTTACATTCAGAACCACAAGCGAGGAACTCGATGCGCAGTTTATCAAAGAAGCGACAAAAGCCGGTTTTGTGAACCTAAAAGGCCACAGAAACGTAGGCGGTATGCGCGCATCGATTTATAACGCAATGCCGACAGAAGGCGTGCAGAAGCTGGCTGACTTCATGCGCGGGTTTGAAGCAAGGAACAAATGAGTTGAGATTTTAGATACAGGGACGGGGGAGCGGATTTTTTGATTATTATTAAAGGAGATTGCTACTATGTATAAAGTGAAAATATTAAACAACATCAGATCAACGGCGCTTGGGGATCTGGATAGCTCAAAATATGAGGTCTCGACGGAAATCGAGAGCCCGGAGGCGATAATACTGCGCAGCGCGAAGCTGCATGATATGGAGTTCAACCCGGAGCTGCTGTGCATAGCCAGGGCGGGGGCGGGGGTCAACAACATCCCGATTGACCGCTGCGCCGACGAAGGCATTGTCGTGTTCAATACCCCCGGGGCGAATGCGGAGGGCGTGAAGGAGCTCGTTCTGGCTTCGATGTTCCTAAGCTCCAGGGATATTCTCGGGGGCATTGACTGGGTGAAAACTATCGCATCCGAGGGTGATGAAGTGCCGGCTATGGTAGAAAAACAAAAAGCGAAGTATGTCGGGCCGGAGATTCTCGGCAAAACGCTGGGCGTTGTGGGTCTCGGGGCGATTGGCGCTAAGGTTGCGGGCGCTGCCGCCGCGCTGGGCATGAAAGTATACGGCTACGATCCGTACATATCCGTTGAGGCCGCATGGAAACTGCCTTCGGATATCATCCCGGCGAAGGAACTCGATACTATATACAGCAATTGCGACTATATTTCGCTTCATGTGCCGTACATCAAGACATCTACGCATCACTTGATTAACAAAGACAGCATTGCGAAGATGAAACAGGGCGTGCGTGTGATAAATATCTCCCGTGCCGAGCTTGTGTGCGATGATGATATGATCGAAGCCCTTGCATCGGGCAAAGTGACCCGCTATGTGACGGACTTCCCGAACGGCAAGACAGCCGGGGTTCCCGGTATCATCGCTATACCGCATCTTGGCGCTTCGACACCGGAGAGCGAGGAGAACTGCGTTACAATGGCTTGCTGCGAGATTGCGGAGTATATAGAAAACGGCAATATCATCAACTCCGTGAATATGCCCGGGGCTTATATTGCGCGCACCGGCGACCCGAGGCTTTGTGTCATCCATGATAACATTCCTGAGATGATCGCGAAAATGACCGCCGCCATATCAGCATGCGGCGTGAATATCGAAAATATGATAAATGCAAGCACAAAAGGCCGCGTCAACTCCTACAGCATGTTCGACGTCAGCGCGATTCCCGGCGGTCTTGTTGAGGCGATTAGCGGGATAAGCGGAGTGACAAGGGTGAGGGCGCTTTTGTGAGTTGAGAGTTGTGAGTTGAGAGTTGAGAGTTGAGAGTTGAGAGTTGAGAGTGGAATGTTGAGAGTTAAGAGTTGAGATTATAGTGTTGAGAGTTGAGTGTGGGTATGAATATTAATGTGCTGGCTGTTGGGGATGTTGCGGGTAAGACGGGGCTGGAGTTTCTGATTGAGAAGCTCCGGGGCGTTAAGAAGTATTATGATATTTCATTTACTGTTGTCAACGGCGAGAATGCCGCTGGCTTGGGGATAAAGCCCGAGCAGGCGCAGGCGGTGCTGGATGCCGGCGCGGATGCGGTGACTTTAGGCAACCATACTTGGGGTGTAAGGGGTATAAGGGCGTTTATGGACGGCTGCCCGAATATCATACGCCCCTCTAACTTCGCGCAGACAGTGCCCGGGAGAGGCTGGGGCGTTTTTGAGATGCCTTTCGGTGATGTTTGCGTGATAAGCCTGATAGGCCGTGCCGAAATGCCTTATTCGTATGTGTGCGACAATCCGTTTTTTGAAGCGGACAGGGTGCTCAGGCAGCTCGGTACAAAAATCATACTGGTTGATTTCCACGCCGAGGCGACCAGCGAGAAGATGGCTATGGCGTATCATCTCGACGGCAGGGTATCCGCGCTTTGGGGCACCCATACCCATGTCCAGACCTCCGACTGCCGCGTATTCAAAGGCGGCATGGGGTATATCACCGACCTCGGCATGACCGGCGCTGTCGAGTCTGTGATAGGCATGAATCCGAAACAATCCGTCGCGCGTTTTCTGGGCGGTCCGCCGGAGCCTTTTGACAGCGCGGATGGCACCGCGAAGCTCGAGGGCGCGGTTTTCGAGATTGACCTCCTGACAGGCAAGTGCGTTAGCGTAGAGGCAGTCAGGATCGAGGGCTGAGTGTCAAACATACATTTTACACTGCGGTCGGAGACCGCAGTGTTGTTATGCGAGTAAGCCTGTAAGCCGGATTCTGTCCCGACAGTCGCCTGTCTTGGGCAGCCATCTGTCTAGGCCCATCGTTGCCAATGGGCTCAAGCCACCTCCTAAGAGCGGCCGGGCCGGCCTGTTGCTCTTTCCACCGGGTTGCTCCGGATAGAGGTTTCAGCGGCGGGCCGGTTCC
>Ga0099364_10003027_pt1 | contig 26412 bp, 29 predicted proteins | sample TergutTh196P3_FD_73070 | JGI IMG/M metagenome (GOLD analysis project Ga0099364, IMG submission 73070) | Microcerotermes parvus P3 segment gut microbial communities from Pointe-Noire, Republic of the Congo - Th196 P3 | ecosystem: Host-associated > Arthropoda: Insects > Digestive system > Gut ...
CCCTACAATCTCATCTCTATGTCATTCAGGGCGACCGCAAGGGTCGCCCATACAGAAACCGTTATACGATATGACATGTTTTCTTTATGAATAGTGCAGGTTTAATATTTGTTGAGTGGAATTGTTTGTTAGAAAATTTTATTTTGTATTTTTGCACTCTGAAAAACTATATGGTGTCATTGTAAATGATTAGTATTCAAAACAATAGAGTTAAAATGGAACTCACTAAGAACAACGCACAAGAACTAACTCGTTATTATATTTCAGATTGTTATGAAATAGATAACAAAACAGGAAATGATGTTGTTCAAAAACTCTATCTTGGTGGTAATTTTTACACAGCGCCGGCAGTTTATGTAAAAGAAAACAGCGATAATTGGCAGTTATATTATATTGTGAGAGATTATTTGGGTAGTATAACACATATAACAAATGCCGCTGGCTCGGTTATTGAAGAAAATAGTTTTGATGCATGGGGTAGGATGCGAAATAAGGGATTGCGTTATTATCGTACTCCCTACATTCATTACATTCGACAAATATCAGGCTTGAAAATAATTAAAGAATAATCGCAAGAGCTCCAACCACCGCACAATATATAGCAAAGTAAATCAATTTACTGCGTTTTACAAGAGCAATCATAACTTTGCATGCAAAAAGTCCCGAAAAGAATGCTGCCAAAAATCCAGTAATCATTGCTGATAAAGGAATTCCCGAAACTTGAGGTGAAAATTCTCCGCCAATAACACTTAAAAATGTTTCGCCCAAAATTGGAATTAAAACCATAAGGAACGAAAAACGGGCTATATCCTCTTTTTTGTTGCCCAAAAGTAACCCTGTCGAAATAGTTGTTCCCGACCGCGAAAGTCCCGGTAATACGGCAATTGCTTGACTAATACCAATGATAAAGGCACTCAAATATGAAATTTCCTTTTGTTGTTTGAACTTAACAAAATGGGTAAGCGATAGTAAAGTGGCTGTAATCAATAACATACAACCTACTAAAAGAACACCTTCTCCAAATAATTCTTTTACGTTATTTTTAAAGAAAACTCCTACAATCAAAACAGGAATCATTGATATGCAAATTTTTGCAACATAATCGGTTTCTTCGTTCATTTTGAACTTAAACAATCCTTGTAATAATTTCAAAATTTCATTTCTGAAAACAAAAATTGTGCTAAGTACAGTTGCGCAATGCACTAATACTTCGAATGTTGTTTCCGCATCGGGGTTTACGTAAACGCCCAATAGTTCTTTCCCTATAATTAAGTGTCCGCTACTACTTACGGGAAGAAATTCTGTTAATCCTTGTACTAAACCAAGGATAAGTGCTTCAAACCAAGTCATAAATTAGTATTAAGTAGTTAGTATTAAGTTATCAGTTATCAGTTTTCAGTTTTCAGTGAATGAGTAAATTCATCATTCGTAATTTCCCCTGAACCGTTTACCGTTTACCGTTCACCGTTTACCGTTCACCGTTCACCGTTTACCGTGTCCCGTTTACCGTTCACCGTGTCCCGTTTACTTTCGAAGGTTTTTTCATTATTGCATAAATAGCAAACAAAAAGCCCGCCAATGTAACTAACGGAGCCAATTTTACGCGACGAAAGCCATATATTGCTTCATTAAAAACATTTGGGTCGTCGCTACCGCCGCCCGCCATTAGTATAAAACCGAAAATTACAACTAAAGCGGAGATAATCAAAAGAATATAATTCATTTTATCTAACGCAAGCCCCGCTTTCTTTTCAGAATCTTTTTTAAAATCTTTTTTTGTCATATATTATTGTATATTAATTATTTACTTTTAGATTAAAATTTCTATGCTTTTTTCAGTTCTTTGCAAAAAAACTTATTAACTAAACAATGAAATCTGTTGATTATGGTTATTTCGTTTTTCTAATATACTTTGTATTCTGTACTCGTCTTTAATTTGTCCCCCGTTACTCAATCTGTCCAAAATCATGTAGTAGTATTCGGTGTGTAGTTCGCAACTAATATAGTTTCGTTCCAATTTTTTACATAAAACTAACTCGCTTCCGCTTCCCCCAAAAAGAATAAAACAGTCATCATTTTTCTGAGTACACGATTTTATTAACATTTCAACTAACGATAAAGGAATTTGACACGAATGAAACGTTTTGTCTTTACTTACATTTTTTACTAAATCGAAATAAAACCAACTATATGGCATTCTACCTGTATGTCCATTTGCAATTCTGCCCTTTATTCGTTTGTCAGTAGGATTTTGGTACGGAACAGCCACATTTTCTTTGTAAAATGCGTTATTTTTGCTTTTGGTAACGTGAAGAATTGAACGATGTGCGGTTGTAAACTTCTGGGATGAATGCCCCACATTTGTGTTATAAACCCAAATATAATCGTTTACATTAAAGGCGTTATCATCTAAATATTTCACTCTTAAATGAGCGTTTTGCTTTGGATAGTTCATCATAAAAAGATTTCCGTCAAGTTTCAAAACTCTTAAACATTCTTTTGTCAATTCTATGTACCAATTAATATAGTCGTTCCACTTTTGTGTATAATTGTTTCCTGCATAATTTATTCCAACATTGTAATCTGGGTCGCCATAAATCATATTCACCGAATTGTCGGGCAATGATTTAAGTACTTTCAAAACATCTTCGTTAAAAACCTTATTTCTAAAACTTTCTAACATTAGTTTATATTTTTTTGTAATTCTACAACAGATTGTCCATCTATATTTAAAATATAATTAAACTTTTTTCTAGATACTAAAACAAAATTTATTATTTTATTATCATCTTTATTATCAGTACTAAAACCATTTTTTAACCAAAAAAATATAGCAATTTTAGATAAATTTGAAGGGGTTATGATTATATCGCAATTATTTTTTTTTGCTTCGAGTCCTATTTTTTTTAAGTATTCAGTCCCATACCCTCTTCTTCGATATTTCTCCTCTACATATAACGAATTAATAATTACCTCATTATCTGTTATTAAATAGTCGCAAATTATATTATCTCTGTTCATAATTAATTTATTTCAACTAGTATATACGATGTTGATTTTAAGAATTTTATGGTAGTGATGTCCAATGGATTTTCGAAAGTATAAGCCCATAGTTTTAATATATCATTTTCTTTCCCTTTTTTCATATTTTAAATATTCCTATTCCCTCATTTACTCATTCACTTATTCCCTGATTACTCACTACTCACTACTCACTACTCACTACTCACTACTCACTACTCACCACTCACTACTCACTACTCACTACTCACTACTCACTACTCACTACTAATAATAAAGCTGGTCTGTTTTAATTTTTAAAAATTTATTTACAGCAAAAAACGTTGATACAAAAGTTATTAGCAGTCCTAAAATAATTACCCCAAGAAATAAAATTCCCATTAGCCATATATCAGAAAAACCTATAATACTGTCCATTTCTTGGTTTAAGAAATAGATTAATCCCGATAATAACACTATTGCCAATGTTGCTCCTGCCAATCCATGCAAAATAGTTTGAAAAATGAATGGCTTTCGGATAAAACCTCTCGTTGCTCCTACCAATTGCATCGTTTTAATCAAAAATCGTTTGGCATAAACAGATAATCGTATTGTATTGTTAATCAATGCTATAGCAATCATTAACAATAATAAACTGAAAAGTCCTAATACAAAAGTTATATTTCTAATATTTTCATTTACAAGATGTAGCAGGTTTTTTTGATAATATACTTCTTTAACTTGCGGAAAGGTCAAAATTTCGACTTCAATCACAGCCATGCTGTCAGGGTTTGCCCATTGAGCAGCCAATTTAACTTCTATTGACGACAACAAAGGATTGTAGCCAATAAATTCAACAAAATCCTCGCCTAATTCTTCTTTGAGACGTTCGGCAGCTTTTTCTTTATCAACATATTCTGCCGAACGGACGTAAGGAGTGGTACTCAAAATTTTTTGCAACCTTTTGACATCGGCATCACGAGCATAATCATTAATAAGAATGGTAAAACCAAGATTTTCTTTCACATAAACTGAGAGACGATTCGCATTTAAAATCAAAAAACCAATGATTCCCAATAAAAACAAAACTAAGGAGATACTGATAATGGTTGTGGCATAGGAACTTCTGAGCCTTCTTTTAGCGGTGTTAATACTCATAAAATGTTAAAAATCAGTTACATTGAAATAAAATCATCAAAAAAATTGCCTGCAAATATACATAGTTTTTTTACTCTTTGTTTATTTTAAAAAAATTTTTTACTCTCAAAAATCGATGGAACAATTAATCCATTGGTCGTCAAATTTTGAATTTTTCTGTTTAGTGTAAAAATTAAGTGCTGGCTCGTTCCATTCTAAAACTTGCAATACCATACCATTAAGGTTGCGACTTTTACCTTCTTCAATGAGTTTTTCAATTAGTTTAGCACCAATTCCATTTCCTCTAAATGCAGGTTCAACGTAAATATCTTCTAAATACATACGTTGCCCTTTCCACGTGCTATATCGGATATAATATAACGCAAATCCTTCAATACGTCCGTTTACTTCCGCAACAAATCCCCACCAAACGGGATTACTCCCAAAACCACTTTCAATAAAGTGTTCAAGCGATACTGTTACTTCATCAGGTGCCTTCTCGTAAATTGCTAATTGATTAATTAACTGCAACATACGCGAAGAATCCTCTTTTTGTGCTCTTCTGATATCGATTTCCATAAAATTATTTTTTTTAATAAATAAAGTACAAAAATAATATTTTTTTGTCTAATTTTTGTTGAATTTGATAATTTAATCTAATTTTGCACAAAAATTGATACATAAAAATTTTCGATTATGTGGAAATATTATGCCTTATTATCTGCCATATTTGCTTCATTAACAGCAATATTCGCAAAAGTTGGAATCAAAGATATGAACTCTGACTTGGCAACTGCAATACGAACATTTATCATTCTAATAATTACGTTAGGAATCGTATTTGCAGGAAATAATTTTGCAGGAATCAAATATTTGACAAAAACAAATTGGATTTTCCTTATTTTATCGGGTGCGGCAACAGGTTTGTCGTGGCTTTTCTATTTTAAGGCACTTCAATTGGGCGAAGCCTCAAAAGTCGCACCTATCGACAAAATGAGTGTAGTTTTCACAATTATCCTTTCTTTTATAATTTTGAAAGAACCATTTAGTTGGAAAACAGTGATAGGAGGCGCAATGATTGCGGGAGGAGGGTTGGTTTTGTTGAGATGATACTCTGGGGAGATACGCGAAATAGAAAAAATTACAAATAAACATGAAATTTTGTTGGCTTTCAATAATTTTTTACCTTTGCAAAAAATTTAAGATATGAACACGCTATTTTTATTTGGAGTTTCTGCCGGTGAAATTTTGATAATCTTTTTGGCAATATTGATGTTATTTGGGTCGAAAAAAATCCCTGAACTTGCACGTTCTTTGGGAAAAGGAATAAATGAATTTAAGAAAGCAGCCGACGACATCAAACAAGAATTTCAAGATAATTCTAACGAATTTTCGAGCGAAATTATTGAAGATTTTAAGGAAATTGATTCAGAAATAAAACAAAATAGCAACCAAATAAGAGATTTAACAGAGAAATTTACTGATAATCTTAAATCAAATTTATAAAAAATTCCACTCTTTTATAGGGTTGAAGGAGCAATTAAAATGGTAGAAGGAAAAAACATAGAAAAATCTTTTGGAGAACTGAAAGTCCTAAAAGGCATAGATTTACAAATTGATTCGGGTGAAATTGTTACCATTGTTGGACCGAGTGGTGCAGGCAAAACTACTTTGCTACAAATTTTGGGATCATTAGATAAACCAACGGCTGGCGAAGTAATTATAGACGGAAAATCAATCGGAAAATTCAACGAAAAACAATTAGCACAATTTAGAAATAAACATATTGGATTTGTGTTTCAGTTTCACCAGTTATTGCCCGAATTTACCGCAGTTGAAAACTGTTTTATTCCTGCATTGATTGGTGGCGTTCCTATTAAAAAAGCCGAGAAAAAAGCCATCGAATTACTTTCATTTTTGGGACTTTCAGAACGTCTTACTCATAAACCTTCCCAACTAAGCGGTGGTGAAAAACAAAGAGTTGCTGTGGCAAGAGCACTGATTAACGACCCATCGGTAATTTTTGCTGACGAGCCATCCGGAAACCTCGATTCTAAAAATCAAGAAGAACTGATGGAACTTTTTGTCTCTTTGAGAGATAGATTTAAACAGACTTTCGTTATTGTTACCCACGCCGAAAATCTTTCTCTTAAATCAGACAGAACTATTTATTTGAAAGATGGAATTATTTTATGAGTGAATGAGTGAATAAGTGAATGGGTAAATGAGTGAATGAGTAAATGAGTGAATGAGTGTAGGGGCGCACCCTTGCGGTCGTCCGCCTTGTAATAAATGAGTAAATGAGTGAATGAGTAAATGAGTGAATGAGTAAATGTGTGAATGAGTGTAGGGGCGCACCCTTGCGGTCGTCCGCCTTGTAATAAATGAGTAAATGAGTGAATGAGTAAATGAGTGAATGAGTAAATGAGTAAATGAGTAAATGAGTAAATGAGTAAATGAGTGAATGAGATAAAACCTTATTTTTACCTTATTTCTTTTACAAAACAACCTTAGTAGAAGTAATTAGTGGCAAACCCAATAAAAATGAAAAAGTCGGATTTGAAAAAATTTTTAGACGAAAGGTTAAATTATTATAACCAAAAATGGTTTATTTCAGATGATCCCATTTCAATTCCGCATCGTTTTTCTCAAAAAGAAGATATCGAAATAAGCGGATTCCTTACAGCAATTATTGCATGGGGACAACGACCAATGATTTTAAAAAAAGCAGAAATTCTTATGGAAATGATGGAAAATTCACCATATCAATACATTACACAATCCTCAATAAAAGATTTTAACAAATTTAACACCTTTGTTTATAGAACTTTTAATGGCATAGACGCTACATACTTTATATCTGCATTACGCCAAATATACCTAAATCATGGTGGATTGGAATCGGTTTTTATGAACGGATTTCAGAACGGCTCGATAAAAGAAGCATTAATTGGTTTCAGAAAAATTTTTCTTTCGTTTGCACCACTCCAACGAACATGTAAACATATTGCAAATGTTGACAAAAACGCATCTGCAAAACGGTTGAATATGTTTTTGAGATGGATGGTACGAAACGACAAATCTGTAGATTTTGGTTTATGGAAAAATATTTCTCCCGCACATTTGATGATTCCTCTTGATTTACATGTTGGTAAAACTGCCCGAATGTTAGGACTTTTAAACCGAAAACAAAACGATTGGAAAGCAGTTGTCGAACTGACAGAAAATCTAAAATCATTTAACCCAAACGACCCTGTTTGTTACGATTACGCTCTTTTTGGACTCGGAATTTATGAAAAAAATTTAAACTATGCTTGAAACCTTATTAAATATTGATAAAGAATTATTTTTGTTGTTGAACGGTAATAATTCTCCCTTTTGGGACAATTTTTATTGGATTTTTACGAGTGTTCAAATTTGGATACCTTTTTATATAACTATCTTTGTTGCAATTGCTTACCGACAGGGTGTCAAGGCTCTTTGGACTTTATTGTTTATCGTTGTTGTCATAATTTTGTGTGACCAAATTTCGAGTTCACTTTTAAAGCCCCTTTTTGAAAGGTTGCGCCCATCGCACGAACCTGATTTGGAAGGAATTATCAGATTAGTTAATAATCGAAAAGCAGGACTTTATGGTTTTGTATCTTCCCACGCCGCTAATACATTCGGTTTGGCAATGTTTACTTCACTAATTTTCAGAAAATCATATTATACGTTAATAGTTTTTATTTGGGCTGCAATCAATTCATATTCAAGGGTTTATTTAGGATTACACTATCCGGGTGATATTTTGGGCGGTTTAATTCTTGGTATTTTAAACGGATTCCTTATATATATAACCTATAAAAAAACGATTTTCCTACACGTAAAAGGATTTAAAGATTTGGTCAAGTTTAATAATGAAGTTTTAATTCCCGTATCAGGTGTGGTTTTTTCGATTATTTTGATTTTAATTTGTGCAAAAATTTTTATATTATAACTTACATTATTCATAAGAAATGAAAATATCTTTTAACCACAAAGGAACACAAAGGTTTTGGTTATTGAATTTATTGAAATACACAAAGTGCACAATTTTTCTTTTTTAACAACACTATTTTTGCGTTCTTTGCGTTTTCAGCTTTGTGCCTTTGCGTTAAAAATAAATAATATGAATAATGTAGGATTGAAACAAAAATATGTTTTTTAATAATAAAATTGTTTGGATAACAGGTGCTTCATCGGGGATTGGTGAAGCAACGGCGTTTGCGATGATTGAACAAGGCGCAGAAATAATTGCATCGGCACCATTTTTTGATGAATTGGAAATTAGTAAGGCAAAAGCACCTATTCCTGAAAAATTTCATATTTTTCCTTTGGATTTAACAAAACCTGAATCTATTGCGCCCGTTGTTCAAAATGTTATTGAACAGTTTGGAAAAATAGATATTTTGATGAACAATGCGGGTATCAGTCAACGTTCATTAGTTTTGGATACACCAATTGAAAATGACCGTAAAGTGATGGAAATAAACTACTTCGGCGCAGTTATCCTTACAAAAGCAGTTTTGCCTTTGATGTTAAAACAAGGAGGAGGTCACATTCTTTGTACAAGCAGTATGGTTGGAGTTTTCGGATTTCCGCTACGATCCGCTTATTCAGCAGCAAAACACGCACTTCACGGTTTTTTTGAATCGCTGCGGACTGAATATTACCATCAAAATATAAAAGTTTCTATTATTATTGGCGGAAGAATAAACACTCAAATTTCAATGCATGCCATAACAAGCGATGGATCAGAATATGGAAAAATGGATGATGGGCAAAAAAATGGAATACCTCCGCATAAAGCTGCAAAAAAAATTATGAAAGGTATTCGCCGTAACAAACACGAAATATGGGTAGGAAGTTTTGAACTTTTGATGATTATTTTTAAACGTTTTTTTCCAAAATTAAATTTTATTATTGCAAAAAAAATTAAACCAACTTAGGTGGGGGTTAGTGATTAGTGGTTAGTGATTAGTGGTTAGTGATTAGTGATTAGTGATTAGTGATTAGTGATTAGTGGTTAGTGGTTAGTAGTTAGTATTTAGTATTTAGTTTGCGTTCTTTGCGTTCTCAACTTTGCGCCTTTGCGTTAATTTCTTTTTAACACAAAGGAGCACAAAAAATAAATGAAAACTGAAAACTGAAAACTGAAAACTGAAAACTGAAAACTGGGGAACTTTAAATAAATAAAAAAATAAATATATTATGCAAGAAAAAATAATTAACGGAATTCAGCAAATAGGTGTTGGTGTTGATGATGTCGAAAAAGCATTTGAATGGTATGGCACACTGCTTGGTGCGGACATCGTTGTTTTTGATGATAGTAATACTGCCACTTATATGGCTCAATACATGGGCGGCGACCCTCATAAAAAAAGAGCAATTTTTGCATTAAACCTGCAGGGTGGAAGTGGTTTCGAACTTTGGCAATATTTAGACCGTAAACCTACATTTCCACCACAAGAAACCAATTTGGGAGACTTTGGAATTTTTGCACCAAAAGTTAAAACCAGAAATATTGTGCAAAGTTTCAATCGTCTCAAAACCAAAAATGTAGATATTATTTCAGAAATTGTTACCGAACCCGACAATAAAAAATGTTTCTATATTAAAGACCTTTGTGGCAACATTTTAAAAATAAAGGAATCTAACGATTGGTTTTTGAAGGGTAAAATTGATATAGGTGGTGTATTCGGCTGCACCATTGGAGTATCAAACATTGGCAACTCAATAAAATTATATTCAAATGTTTTAGGCTATGACCAAATTATTTATGATAAAACAGGTATTTTTGAGGATTTAAAAGGACTTCCAAATGGTTCAGGAGAATTCCGCCGTATTCTTTTAACACACGAAAATAACCGTACAGGTGGTTTTAGCCCAATGTTTAAATCAAGCCAAATTGAACTAATTCAGGCAATTGATAACTTTAAGCCAAAAAAGATTTTTGAAAATAGATATTGGGGAGACATCGGTCATATTCACTTATGTTTCGATATTTTCAATATGAAAGTTTTGATGCAAGAATGTACTGATGCTGGATTTCCATTTAGCGTTAAAAGTTCTGATACTTTTGATATGGGAGATACGAACGGGGGCTGGGGATACTTAGAAGATTGTGACGGCACTCTAATCGAATTTGTTGAAACACACCGCGTTCCATTAATCAAAAAACTTAATATCGCTATAGATATGAGAAAACGAAACCCCAAAAAACCACTACCTAATTGGTTAATTAAAGGGTTGTCGTTTAAAAGGGCGAAATTTAAAAAATAAAAAACTGAAAACTAACTTGCATAATTCATGAGAAATGAAAATATCTTTTAACCACAAAGGAAAAAAATAATTGGAAACTGAAAACTGAAAACTGAAAACTTTTAACCCCTTTACGTTAAAATAAATAATATGAGTAATGTAGATTAAATTAGTGTATTTCAATAAATTCAATAACAAATTTGTGGCTAAATATAAACAGATGAATCTAAATATTTCAAACAAACAAAGAGCCATTTTAGTTGGCATTTTTATGATAGCAGCATATGGAATGTTGACCTATTCCGCAGCAAAAAACATTGTAATTGGAGTGATTACAGATTTTGTGAGCGGATTTGCAGTAATTGTGATACCTTTTATACTATTTCCACTTTTCAATGTTGGTAAAAATAAAATACTCAACAAAGCATACATAATCTCTCGTTTTTTTGAAGGATTATTGATACTTATTGGCGGAGTATTAATTTTGTTTCCATCATTTGAAAAATATAGAGAGTTGATTTACAGTGATATACAAATATATTTTTTTATTGCAGGTGCATTGTTTTTCTATATATTGTTTTATCGCACAAGATTAATTCCAATCTTTATTTCGATATGGGGATTTGTGGCAACTTTATTGTTGTTGGCAGTAACTATTTTGAAACTTTTTGGCATTGATTCAGAAGTATTACAAGTTTTATTTTTGCCAATTGCTCTCAATGAATTGTTTTTAGCCTTATGGTTAATCGTAAAAGGGTTTAATTTAAGATAAAAAATTTTATAATTTTATAAATAATAAGTATGACAAAAATTGATTTTACTTCAATAATCACTCCTTATGGTGATATGTTTGCCTGCGCAACAGAACAAGGGGTATGTATGTTGGAATTTTATGACAGAAAAAGATTAGACAGACAAATGGAATCTTTGATTACTAATCTAAATTCCCCTCAATTAGTGCACGATAGTTCTATTTTGAATATTCTGAGTTTTTTGGAAGAAGAGTTGTACGAATATTTTTTTGAAAACAGGGAACATTTTACTGTTCCTCTTCATCTTATTGGCACCGATTTCCAAAAAAAAGTTTGGAACGAACTTTTAAAAATTCCATTCGGAAAAACCATTTCTTATAAGGAATTAGCAGTAAAAATAGGTAATCCCAAAGGATGTAGAGCAGTAGCAAATGCTAATGCTGTTAATAAAATATCGATCATTGTACCCTGTCATCGCGTTATTGGCAGCAATAAACAGCTTGTAGGTTATGCAAGCGGTATCGAAAGAAAACGTAAACTATTAATCCACGAAAAATATTTGTGATTCCACAATCCGTAAAGACGCACGGACGGGCGTCTCTGCAATCCACGCGGTGTGCGTCTCTGCGCTGCCTCCCCTACTCCACTGACCGATTATTCCGAACTGCAAGCCAAGCCAAGCGGAAGCCGAGGCCGTAGTCGCGATAGCTGGGGGTATTGAAGTTGCGGTAAGAAACGCGTACGTTAGTCGCAGTGATGTACCAACTGCCGCCTCGAAGAACGCGGTATGAGCCTGTTGTTGGTACTATAGGGTCAGTTAGTGCCTCATCGGCATAATAATCATACCAATCAAAGTCTATCTCCATATCATTGGGGCGACCGCAAGGGTAGCCCGTACAGATGCCGTTAAACGAATCGACATATTCCCTTTATGAATAACGCAGGTAAAAAAACACAGATAAAATTATGGAAAATTTCGGAAAAACCTAATTCTATTCGTCAGGAAAGCCGGGATAGTATACTTTCAACTCCGTTTCAACATATTGTTCGTCTTTTTCGTGCATCTCCTCCTTGATATATTCTTCGGCTTCTTCAAACGTGCTACAATAGTGAAGAGTAAACCAATCATCGTGTTTATCAATATATTGAACAAGATAATCGTCAGCAGTGCTTTTGTCTTTGTACTCTCGTTTTATTATTCTATATCTCAACATTTTTTTAAGTTTTAATATTAATTGCCCAGATTATCCATATTTATTTTTATTATTTTTAAAAATGCAAAGATAATATATTTTTTGTAAATCATTTATAAATTTGGTTCAAAAATATATTTTTTCAATATTTATTTGTAATTTTTGCATATTGTATTAAATTAAAATGTTTTTAAATTTTCGTCGTAAATTACAATATTATCTCCTACTTGTTTAATAATAGCAATGCCATTTTCGATACATTTTTGTTCAACATTTGCATCGAAAACCAAGGATGCAATTCCGAGATAAAGTTTATGATTTGCATATTCGGGGAATCTATCTCTGAAAATTTTTACTTTTTTAAGAACGTGGTCAATATTGTTTTCGCGTGCCCTATATTTTGTTTCAAAAATGGCAACTGCTTTTCCGTTGATTAACAGTGTATCTATCTCGCCTCTTACTCTGTTTTTGTTGTCTATCATTATTACTGATTTAATCAATTTATCAAATTTTTCGCCAAACAAAATTAAATCACCTTTTCGAAGCGAATTAAAAAAATATTCTTCTGCAAATGCGCCGCTATTTTTTGATATCCCGCCCACTTGTTTTTCTAATCTTGATATTTGTTTGTCGGTCTTTGCCATTTGTTTGTCTATCTTTGCCTGCCGTTCAGAATAGATTCGTTCGGATTCTACCTGCCTTTCTGTTAAAACTTGCAACAAAGCCCAAACACTCTCAGGTGTTGCTATTGGTATATTCTTATTATCCATATTTATTTTTATTATTTTTAAAATGCAAAGATAATATATTTATTGTAAATCATTTATAGGTTTGGTGCAAAAATATGATATTTTTTTCAATATTTTCAATATTTGCATATATTTTTCTATTTATTTTGGAAAAAAATTTTTTATGCAAGTTCAGAATTCCTGACGTCAAAAAATTTTTTTGTAGTTAACCTACATTTTGGTTTTTTGCATTCCGTTAGTCGATGCATTGAGCTTGTCGAAAATGAATGCATCGCTTGGTAGAAAAATAGCATGGCAAGCCTCCTGGATTCCGTTAGGAATGCATCCATTGTTTGATTGTTTGAGATACCCCGAATTGCGCTTGCGCTTATTCGGGGTTATCTACCTGGCACTCTACCGAGTGCTGCTGTGTGGGGTCAATTGAGGATGTGTGGTTTATTTGTTGGAATATCCTGATTTTTTCTACAAAATAAAATAAATGTTTTTTATAAAAATAATATAAATAATAGTTATAAGTAAGCCCTTTCATTCAATTTTTTTTTTGCATAGTTAGTTTATTTTTAATTGGATGTTTGTTACAAAAAAGTTTTTTTATTTTAATATATATTATATTTGCACAAATTTTTAAGAAAAATAATACTATATAAACAGTTGTAAAACAATATATTATTAATGAAAAATATATCTCAAAAGGCAGCGGATAATATTCGAATTTTGTCTGCTGCGATGGTAGAAAAGGCAAATTCAGGGCATCCGGGCGGAGCAATGGGAGGCGCAGATTTTGTGCACATCCTCTTTTCAGAATTCCTAAATTATGACCCGAAGGATAGAACATGGATCAATCGTGATAGATTTTTCTTAGATCCCGGACACATGTCCCCAATGCTCTATTCTGTATTGGCATTGACAGGAAGTTATTCTCTCGATGAATTAGCAAATTTTAGACAATGGGGAAGTCCAACACCAGGACATCCGGAAGTAGATCAAAAAAGAGGCGTTGAAAATACGTCAGGACCGCTTGGACAGGGACATGTTATGGCAATAGGGGCAGCAATAGCCGAAAAATTCCTTTCACAACGTTTCGGTAATTGGATGAAACATAATATTTTTACATTCATTTCAGACGGTGGAATACAAGAAGAAATTAGCCAAGGAGCAGGTAGGTTAGCGGGACATCTCGGACTCGGAAATCTTATCATGTTTTTCGATAGCAATGATATTCAATTATCAACAACTACAAGCGAAGTTACAAGTGAAGATACGGCAAAAAAATATGAAGCGTGGGGATGGGCAGTCAAAACAATTGACGGCAATAACCATGATGAAATTCGTCAAGCGTTGAAAGAGGCTATCAACGAAACTGAAAAACCATTCCTAATTATAGGTAAAACAATAATGGGAAAAGGTATTGTTAAAGCGGACGGCTCTTCCCACGAAGGACAAGTTAATACACACGGGCAACCTATTAGTCAGGCAGGTGCTTCCTTTGAGGAAACTATTAAAGGTCTCGGCGGAGACCCGCAAAATCCATTTCAAATTTTCCCTGATGTTGCTGATTATTATAAAAATAAAAATGAAGAAAAAGAAAAATATGCATCTGAACAAAAAGTTATTCAAAAGGAATGGGAAATTAAAAATCCAGAACTTTCGACAAAATTGAAATTATTTTTTTCTTCGAAACCGCCTCAAATTGATTTTAGTTCAATCAAACAGAAAGAAAACGACTCAACACGGTCAGCATCGTCAAATATTTTAAGTTTATTTGCCGAAAAAATCGAAAATATGATAGTAATGTCTGCCGACCTTGCAAATTCCGACAAGACTGACGGATTTTTGAAAAAAACAAAAATTTTTACAAAAAATGATTTTTCGGGTGCATTCCTTCAGGTTGGCGTGGCAGAACTCACAATGGCTGCCATTGCAAACGGAATGGCACTTCACGGTGGAGTAATTCCCGTTTGTGCTACATTTTTCGTTTTCTCCGATTATATGAAACCCGCCATCAGACTCGCCGCTCTTATGGAACTGCCCGTTAAATACATTTGGACGCACGATTCCTTTAGAGTTGGTGAAGATGGTCCTACTCATCAACCTGTTGAACATGAGGCACAGATACGCTTGATGGAAAAATTGAAAAATCACCATGGACATAATAGTATGTTAATTATTCGCCCCGCAGATGCCGAAGAAACTACCGTTGCCTGGCAAATGGCAATCGAAAATAGCAAAACCCCAACAGGTCTGATTCTGTCTCGTCAAAATATAGTTAATATTCCTAGTAACAATTACGAAAAATCTCTCAATATGAAAAGAGGTGCGTATATTGTTTCGGATTGTGTTGGCGATCCTGATATAATATTAATCGGTAACGGCTCCGAAGTGTCCACTTTGTTTGAATGCGCTGCATTTTTGAAATCTATAAGACCATTAAAAGTTAGAATTGTTTCAGTTCCATCGGAAGGAGTTTTCAGAACACAAACAAAAGAGTATCAAGATGATGTACTCCCTCAAAATATTCTAAAAATTGGATTAACCGCAGGATTACCTGTTACTTTGGAAGGATTGACCGGACACAACGGACTTGTTATAGGATTAGACCATTTTGGATACTCCGCACCATACAAAATACTTGATGAAAAATTTGGGTTTACCTATGAAGATGTATATAAAACTATTTCTAAATTACCCACTAATTACTGCTACTAAGGTTGTTATGTAGAAAAAATAAGGTATTTCACGAACTCATTACTGATACTCAAATCTCATTTCTCATAACTGTCACATTTTTCTAAATCATATATGTTTGTTCACTATCTCCATATCACTCTTTCGGCTCGTCCATTCGTCCGATAAACAGGATTACTCCCGTACTCTTTTCTTTGATGAGGTACAAGAAAGGACGGTTGGCAACAAATGATGGAGGTTCTATCGACGCTGACTCTCCAATTTCAATTACCGTAACGGCAGCGGCTTCGGTGCCTTCTTCGTTAACTTCCACAAATGTTTTTTGCTTGATTTCTGATACAAACAAATCGCCGTCCGAAATATTAGCAAGACCACCACTAAAAATTCTCTGCATACCTACGTTCCATACAGGCTCATTAAGAGTTATTTCGCACTCGATTTTGAAACGTGGAAGTCCTAACAATATCTCTTTGTCATACAGGTTGTTCAGGATGTTTCCCCATGTTTCAATATCCAAATATTCAATAAGTTGTTCAATATTCATATCATCGGCAGGAAGAATAGCCACCATACTGAATGCTTGATTACCGTAAGGCATTTCAACACATTTCAGATGTTGGTCGGTATAAAAGGGCAAAGTGACGGTTTCTTGCCTCATCATGTTTACCGTTATTTGTTGATTGTCCGATTTTGTAAAATTTGCCTCATGAGTCTTTTCCTTGTCAAATTGAAACTGCCAATTACTTTTGAAATAGAGGGCATTAATCAGGTACATTATAACGTTAGGGGGTATCGGGCTTTTAATGATATCCTTTATTCTGTCGTTGGTTTGGTCGGCACACCACTTATTGATAATATCGGCAGCATCGGACTTGTTAAAATCGAGCGACTTTACCAAAGCATCAAAGTATTTTTGGTTGATGTCGATAAATGGCTGTTTTACGGGATATCCTTCGCGATACCAAATTGAATTAGCGATGCCGATTTCCGTAAGAGGGTCAATATTCAGCAAGGCTTGTATCATTTTTTGGTAGTACTCGTTGATTTCAGTTTCGGTGAAATCAGCCATACCAAGAACTTCCGCCATTTCAGTACGGGTTTCGCCTGAAGTGCCGTTGTACAGCATTCCAAGTGCAATATTAAGGCTCAATGGCGAAAAAAACGTGTTGGGTTCGTTGCTCAAAACCGATATTTCCTTAAACATCTTAAAAGCAAAACGATTGTCGGCATCTACTTTTTCTACCTGTTTGTCAGTTAATTCGATGGGTTCAAAAGGATTGACTTCTTTTGGAATCTCTTCATTTTTACAAGCATAGTTACATAATATCAAACTTGCTGTTAAAACATACAAAACTATTTTTTTCATTTTAAAACTATTTTTTTTATTCATTGAATTAAATTATAACTTATTTACTCTGTAGATGCCATTATTTAATCAGCACCTTAAATACCTCATTGTCAACACGAACAATATAAACACCTGTTTTGTATACAGGTATTTCAACAGGAGAAATAACGTTTTTATCTTGTTTTATAATGTATCCAAAAATATCAAAAACGCTGATATCAGCAGCCGTGCCTATATTATCTATAAAAATAGATTTATCTTTTGAATAAACAGAAATATGAGATGTTTGATTTTTGTTTATCCCAACATTGTCGCCATAAACATTAATAAAATAAGAACCTTCCATCATTGGATAATAAGTTGTGCCTACAATGTAATAATCTCCATCATCATACGCGGTAAACCTAATAAAAGAATCATTATAATCTCCCCAATCATCGCTATGGTCAACATAAACAATATCTCCTGAATAGTTTTTTTTATATAAGTAAAGATATGCGTCTATTTCTTGGCTAAAATATATGTTTATGTTTGCACCAAGTGGAAGATAAATTTTGTATGGAACAGCAAAAAAATATTCATATTCCCACCTAAATAAATAACCATCTCCTTGAACTAAATAAGAGGTCTCAATATCAAAATATCCCGAATCAGTAAAATCCATATCGTCTGAATAAACGAATGTGGTCATCGGTTCGTTCAACAAATCATAAATAGATATACTATTATCGCTACCGGCTGATGTAACATTAATTGAATAATTTCCTGATATCATCGGACTATAAGTTGTTCCTACGATGTAATAATCACCTGCAATGTTTGCTGTAAACCTAATAAAAGAATCTAATTCATCCCAATCATCATTCTCGTCAACCCAAACAACATCTCCGTTTTGATCCTTGCGATATAAATAGAGGTAAGCATCCATTTGCTGAGAGAAATAAATATCAATACGGTCTCCTTGTGAAAGAGATATTTTATAAGGAACAGCAAAAAAATATTCATCGTCCCATCTAAAAAAATAATCCTCACCTACAACTAAATAGGAGGTTTCAATATCAAAAGTTCCCGAATCAGTAAAATCCATATCGTCGGAATAAATGATTGAAGTCATCGGTTCATTCAATAAATCATATATCGTAATTGGGTTGATATCAATTTCTTGCATATTAATATTAACAGTAATTTCTGAATAACATTCATACGGAAGAAATAAAATCTTTACTATTTCAGTCGTTGATGAAACATATAAAACATTAAATGTCAAATTAGAAACGGATTCATCCCATCCATAACCTGCAGAAATAAAATCATATTCAATATTTCCCGTCAATGTTTCTTTCATAAAAAGAACCAAATATTCTTGTTCCAAATAAGTTTCGGGCGTAACGGCATTGCATGTAAATTGATAGCTTTTCCCTGCTTCTACTTCAGCAGAAAAACCAAATCCACGATAAAAATCATAAAAATCAAGGCTGAATACGGGATTGGTACGATTCACGGTTCCAATCATCGAAGGATTGGTTTCTGAAAGTGTTGGAAGATAATCTAATTCAGTGTAATCCACTGATTCAAATTCATTTACTCGTATCAAACATTCAAGATATTCTTCAAAAAATTCATAATAATAAGCATCATGAACGAAAAGATAGTAGGTACCGGGCGTTAACACTTTGTAATATTCAATGTCGAAAGCCTCTTCCACAAAATGAGCATAAGAGACCCCATCTTTAAACAGAATTGCAAAACTAACAAAACCCCATTCTTCATTAAATGCGGAAAAATTAATCTGTGTATTTTCTGTAATGGTAAATTTCAGCGGTACGCCGTGCAATAAGTATTGTCCCAAAACAATATATTGATCACTATAAACATGATCTTGCTCGTAGGGAAAACTTATTTCTATAAAATCTTCTATTGTAAGCGGATTTGCCCTTACTTTTGACAAGTCAGATAACTCCGACAAAAAAGATTTTATTTCCATTTCCTGATTCCAAACAGGAAATTTGTGTTGTTTCTTATTAATAAAAGAGTCGTGCTTTTTTGTAGATTCTTTTATTTCACTTTCTTTTGCGGCATAAATATTTGCCGAAAACATTAACAATATCGCTGTTAATGTTAATAATAACGTACTTTGTTTCATATCTATTTATATTTAAAATTTTTGCAAAGGTAATTTATTTTTTGAATATCTTATTAATTTTTTTTTCATTATTAATCATATTAACCCAAAAAAATCGAAAGTTAAAGCGCCAATGTTTTGTCGCTGCACATGAAATATAACATCAACGCTGTTTTATGTTCGAAAATATTTTTTCATTTTTTCCTTTTTCCAAAATGCAAAAGTAGAAAAATTTTAATACAAGCAAAAATAAATAAAAAAAACCATCCCGAAAAAATTTTCGGGATGGTTAGTGTTTTAATGAAAAAAATGCCAGCAAAATTTTCTATTCGCAAATACTAAATTCAATTTCACATAATTGGGATTCAATGTTGTAAATTTTCTTAAAAATCCCCTTACGGGCATTACTATAATAACCCTTTAAACAATACTTCTTATTTTTATCAAATTGATAATTATGAAACATAGTAGTACTATTTCTAATTGTTGTTGTTGATTCTTTTCTAACTAAAAGATATCCATTTTTAAATTTAGATTCACCAGGTGCATAATGTCCAATAGTATCATGTACTATTGGTTTTATTAATATACCTTCGGAATAAATAGTAAAACTAATTGCATTTAAATTTATCCAAATATTGTTATTGCTATTGTTTTGAACTGTTATTTGAATTGTATTCATTTGTCTATTAATATCTAAACAATTATTATCCAAATTTAATGATATTTCAATTGTCTGTGAATTCATAAAATTTGATACTAATAAGACACATAAAAAAAATGTTAATTTCATATTTCTATTAATTTTACTAAAATCTAAGTGGAATTAAACTTAACCATTTTTTCCATTCGTAATTGTGCCAAGCACTATTATAATGTGGATTTAAAATCCCCCATTCAGATCTTGGTCTAAAGTAAGTGTTATCTTTATTATATAATGCTTTAAATCCTGTATGATATTTTCCAGCATTACTAATTGCGCCGTAATAACCATGAATGCCATCACCATCATACATTGAATACATATTTATAAATTTTGGATCAGAAATAGTACCTCCCACTATTCCATTGTCCCAATTAATATTCTTAATGTAATGTCCCATTTCATGGCTAATTTGCCTTCGTACCGCACTATGTCCTCCAACAAAAGCTCCTTCTCCAATACTGATATTTCCATAAACATCAATTGTGCCGTTTGATTGACCTGGTGCAAAAGTCAAATTTGGACCTCCATTTCTTGCTTGCCAAAAATCCAATGCTTTTTGCGCCTTAATTGGATCAATAGTATAAGTTTCAGCACTTGTATTTCCTATAAATGCATCATTTGCCATTCTGTTAAAAACCCCATCATTAGTTCCGAACATTCCATATTCTTTATAATTTTTAATAGATTGGTATGTTGATTGAGCTGTTGCAAACGCCGCACCAAACGCCGCACCAAACGCCGCACCATAAAGCATACCATTTCCAACATCCTCACCCCAAAGAGCTGCATTTAATCCGCCAGTTAATGCTCCCGTTCCGGCACCCCACGCTACATTAGCCACAAAAGTTCCGCCTACGACTAATGAAAATGCTCCGCCTATAGCACCAACCACAGTACCTTTTGCATAACCTTCGTACCACGGTTGGTTATTTTGTACCGCTTTTGCAGTTCCGAATGTTCCTCCAATTGCTGCTCCAATTATAATAGGAACAAACCACGCTATCTCTCCATCCGGGTCAGTATACACCATCGGATTATTTCTAGCATAACTATACCTATTAAAATCCTGTGAATTTGTTACATTAGGAACATACGGATCCGGACTTAAAAACCTACCCACAGCGGGGTCGTAAAGTCTTGCATTACAGTTAATTAACCCGTACCACGGCAAATGTTCATGCCCTGTATATCCACGCCCCAAAAGTAGAGATGGCTGATTTTCAGCAGAATAAACTTCATTGTAATTAGCAGGGTCTCGCAACCTTCCCCATGCATCATAACTGTATTCTTCTACTGCGCCGACTGAGGCGTTTCTAATATGTGTTATGCTACCCAAATAATCTCTTATAATATAGTATAGTTGCCAAGTGCCTGAAATTCCTCCTTCGTTCACATAAACCGCCGGTGCTGTATAAAAATCACCACCAAGATAGAGCTTTTGAACAATATAATTGCCTACTTTGTCATCTATTTCATAACAATCTGAAATATAATAACGAGTTAGTTCTTGTGCGTTGTTCTTTTTAAGTTCCATTTTTACTCTATTGTTTTGAATACTAATTATTTACAATGTCACCATAAAGTTTTTTAGAGTGCAAAAATACAAAATAAAATTTATTAAAACAATTCGACTAAACAATATTTAACCTGCATTATTCAAAAAAAACAAGTCATATCGTATAACGGTTTCTGTATGGGCGACCCTTGCGGTCGCATTGAATGATATAGAGATAGAGATTGTAGGGGCAACCCTTGCGGTTGCCTAAAATAAATTAAAAAAGGCGAGGGCAAGCCTCGCCCCTACAATACTACGGGATAATAATTGTGCGACCGCAAGGGTCGCTCACACAACGATACCCAGATATGCAGCGAGACTATGAATAGTTTTTATGAATAATACAGGTTAACTAAACCAAAATATGCAAAAATACCCGCAAAAATCGTGCTAATTGCTAATTATCAGGATGTAAACTCCAAAAATATTGAAATAACTAAAACAAAATTTATGCAAATCACTAAAAATCAAATAGTAATGCATTTTTTTCTTTTTTGCGGCGAAGCCGCAACCACCCGAAAAATTTTTGCCGCTTTTGTGGCAACGAAAAAAAGGAACTCCAAGCAGATAGACGAGGCTGATAATTAACACGCACAACCCTACAATGAAAAAAGCACGAACAAAAATTCGTGCCTTTTAAAAAATTAATCTCTTGCACTATTTCTTATACAAAAGTTTTATCACATTACTTTCTATTTCCCCTCTAAATGCCCTTTGATCAATTACAAAAGGATCTTTATAAGTTAGTTTTAGTGAGTATTCACCATAATCGTTATTGATATTTCCAAAATCAATCGGATTTTTAACTAACTTCGAAAAATCTACACTAAAATTTAAATTGTACATTTCTCCACTTGACAAAATAAAATAGTCTTTTTTGGTTGGTGTTTTAATCTTTGACAAAAAATTAAACGGAGAAACCATCAATATTGTATCTTGAAATAATATTTCAAAATTCCATACATAAGCTCTATTTTCAGAAATAGTTACATTCTCTCTACGCAACAAATATATATCTGTTGAAGTGTTATTTTCAAAACAAACGTTTATATTAATTGTATCATAAACTATTTTGGCAGTAGCGTTTATGCGTAATTCTACATTAATATTATTGTATTCTGTTATTGACATTTTATTTGAACAACTTGAAAAAACAAACATTAAAGTAATTAAAAATATTTGATGCCACATATTACAATTTTTTATGTCTTAAAAAATAAAGTTAAAATACATTAATGGATTAGTAAAAGTTCCAAAGCCTCTGTATCCATGGTTATTTCTAATAAAATTAATATTATTAATGTAATCTTTTGAAGTTATTCCTATATTTCTCATTTCGAGTTTATAGGCTCTTATTTCTAAATGATCTACTAGATCACGCCTTGTTGGGATTTTTAAATTTCCAGCAGTATATTTATTCCAATCGCTTAAATGTTTTAACTCATGTCGGGCAGTTAGATATGCCATTCTTTTACTTTCTAATGCGGCAGGCCCTAAGTAAACATCCGTACTACCTGAAATATAATAACCATAATCTGTTGCAGAAGCATCATACTGAACATTTGCCCCAAACTTATTCTGAACTTTTGTCATTTTATCGGTAGCAGAAAGTTTATCCCAAGTTGCATAATCATACATTGACTTACCAAAAGACATTACCCCCGCTGTCAGTCCTGCAATCCCCATGCCTTTTAAGTAATCTTCAAAAGAAGTTTCAAGTCTGCCGTATTGTATAAAATCATTTGTCATCATACCGGCTCCTGTGGCTGCGGTTGCCGTTAGTCCTGCATAACCTGCTTTTCCGAGATACGTTGGTAAATTTGATACAAAGCTAGTAGATGTAACATTGAAAGTGGGAGCTATTAATCCCATTCCGCCCGTAACCGCACCAGAAACCGCACCAACTCCCACTGAACGCCAAAAATCATTGCTATTCCAATTCTGGCTTAAACCTCCTTGACTTAATGCAGCACTTGCTGTATATACTCCTCCACCAATAGTAGCACCCCAACAGGCAGCGTCAATTATAATTCCTATTGCAGTGCCAACTCCAGGAAATATGGCTGATAACAAAGCAGAAAAAAACCATTCACCATCCTCATCCACATAACACATCGGATTGTTTAGAGCGTAACTATATCTATTAAAATCCTGACTAAAAGTGCCGTCTGGTACATACGGGTCAGGACTTAAAAACCTACCCACAGCCGGGTCGTAGAGGCGGGCGTTCATATTGACTAAACCAAACCACGGCAAATGTTCATGTCCTGTATATCCACGACCCAAAAGTAGAGTTGGCTGATTTTCAGCAGAATAAACTTCATTGTAATTAGCAGGATTGCGCCTCCTTCCCCATGCATCATAACTATTTTCTTCCATAACATAGCCTTCAGCATCGGTAATATGCGTGATGCTGCCGAGGTGGTCGCGGCAGATAAAATATAATAAAAATGCAGTTTTATGTTCGTAAATGCTTGCCATTTGTTTCTTTTTAAACTACAAAGATACAAAAAATTTTATTTAAAAATAAAAAAAAATCAAATATTAAGACTTTTTTCCTTTTGCGGTAAAGCCACAAAATTTCCTAATCAAATACCTCAGACAACGGCGAAAAATAAAAAAGGTGCAGTTTGGAAAACTACACCTTTATTCCCTGATGATATTTTTCGTCAATTATACCTCAATTTAAAATACTAAAATCGGTTGTGGCAAGTTTATACAATTTTTGTTCTGCATTTCCATTAACCACAAAATCAATGGTAACAACAATCACCGTATCTAATTTAAAAGAAATTTCATTAACAATTATTTCTGATTGATTACAAAGCACTTTTGTTTTTGCAATATCAGATAAAACTATTTCCCGTAATAAAGCACCGTGAAGTTTCTTGAAATTTGGCAACTGTTTTTGAAGCATGTCAACATCAACTTTAAAAATATCCGTTATTTTTCCTTTAAAAAAACCCGAATGTACTTTGCCGTAATATAATTTTCCACTTATTGTATCAAATATGTAATAATTATTTTTTGCAACTTTTTCATAATAATTATTGCTTGTCATACAAGTGAAAAAGTGCATAACATCGGATTTCTCCGCCCTTTGAGCATCTGTCTGATTTACATTGATTTGTCCTAAACAAGAAACAAAAACATTAAAAAAAACCATTCTGCAAATTATCATTTTCATAAATATTTATCGCTTTAAATTTAACCAATAATGACTTGAAAGATATAAATTTTGGGTTAGCATCAAGTTATAATGTAATAAATATGGATGAATGAAACCCAAATTAAAAGCACCCGCAAGATTTAGTCCAATTGAGGCATGAGTAGAACAACTACTCATTATGGCGTTGTATGGTAATCTACTGTTAGTTAGAAATTTAGAATAAGCATTTACTATATTTGCATTTGCTCTTATAGGTAAGTGGGACAGTGTCTTGTCAATCTCACCATAATAGGAATGATAGGAATTAGTACCACGATTGAAATTTGTAAGGTATTCAAAGTTTGAGTAACTTGTTTCTGTTGGTCCCCATGAAATCGCTTTACGACCATCAATATTTACTGCGGAATGAGAAACCTTAATTACTTCTTCTTCACCCATCCCATCACTATTTCCACATAACATATCAATAAATCCATCTTCATATTTCAAAATAGTGGTTTATGCTACTCCATCTCTTAGTAATGTATATAGGTATATATTTCCGGTGCTGGGATAATCATTTTCAAACCAATATTCATCTTTGGAAGGTAGAGGAAATGAAAGTAGTGGTTTTTTTACATAAGGATTATATGGTATATACACTATCAAGCCGTCATCGTCTGTTCCATAATCAAACTTTCCTTTTGTTATTTTTGGTCTCTCAAAAGTATATGCAGATGAATTCATTGTTACTCCAAAAGCTGTACATTCTGTTGAGTTATTGCCCGTTCCATAACTAAATAACAAGGGATTAAAACAAGTCCCATTTGCTGCTTTTAAATCTATTTGTTTAAGTACAGACGAAATGTTATGTGTTTCATAATCAAATTGATAAGTACGGAGAACAGAACTGCCAAATTTACAGACTACTTTTTCCAAAAGTTTGTCTTTTTTTACGTTGAGACCTGCTGAATAAAAGGAAATCACATCGGGTCGGGTTGACGATTTGTATTGAAACTCAACGGTGGCTCCTGCATTGCTATTGTAAAAGGAATACTTTATTTTATCAATCCGATAATGACCGTTTCCATAAGTATATTCAAACTCCATCTTATTATTATACAAATCAGTAACTTCTGTCAATGGATATTCCAAACGGTCACTTCGATTACCCGAAAAACCATAAATCGCCCTTTTTCCATTTGGAAAAAATACCTCAAAATATGAAATGCGTTTAAGTATTTGTCCTAAAGTGTAAAGATGCGCCGTAACCAAAATCTTTCCTTGTTCGGTTTCATATTTTATTTGATTGGATGTTTCACTTAACTTAATAAGTCTCATACCATCCAAATAAAAAGCGTCATCTGTGTCCATCTTAACGCCTTCAGCTTTTCCGTCGTAATATATACTCTTATTGCCTCGCGTGATAGACGACAAACCAGCCACATTCCAGCCAACTCCCATATAGCCATTTCCTGCCATACTATTATAAACTAATGCCAATTCTGGATGCATTCCATTTATGCCAGGATAAACTTCAATAGGAACAGTATATGTAACCGCTCCCATCTGCGTAACAGACGAAGTAATGGGTATTTCACCTACGGCATAACTTGTGTTTACTGTAACCGAATTGGGAACATAATTATTGTTCCTCGTTTCGGTTTCTCCATCAAACGGTTTTTCGTCTCTCGTTCCTTCATTTTCAAAAGAATCTGGATAAACTACTCGAACG
>Ga0099364_10003028_pt1 | contig 26405 bp, 23 predicted proteins | sample TergutTh196P3_FD_73070 | JGI IMG/M metagenome (GOLD analysis project Ga0099364, IMG submission 73070) | Microcerotermes parvus P3 segment gut microbial communities from Pointe-Noire, Republic of the Congo - Th196 P3 | ecosystem: Host-associated > Arthropoda: Insects > Digestive system > Gut ...
ATTTTCAATATTGCTTTTGGGGTTTATTGTTTATATATATATAAGGCAGCATAAAAAACACGAGGCAGAAAATAAAGATAAACAGAATAAAAGCATATCCTCTTCTCAAGCCTCAAGGCCGGATGTTGTAAATGACTTTTCAGAGGATGATTTTAATTTTGATGATTCTTTTGAATAGTAAATGAAGTTTAGTTTCCAACATACCCGTTATGCATGTTATACTGCTTATGTTACCCAGGCCATAATAAATAATCTTGCTCCGTTATTTTTTATTATTTTTTCCGACACATACCATGTTTCCTACAGTGGCCTTGGCTCTCTTGTAATGATAAATTTTATGACACAGCTTGTTGTAGACGCAGCCTGTATAAAGTTTGCAAACCGCATAGCTTATAAAACTCTTTTAGTCACAGCGCATATAATTGCAGCTTTAGGCCTTGTTTTACTTGGTATATTGCCTGTTTATATTACTCCTGTTTTTCCTGCCCTTGTATGTAGCATTGTGATCTTTGCAATAGGCGGCGGCCTTTTGGAAGTTCTTGTAAGCCCTGTTGTAGACAGTCTTCCCGAAGATGCTTCAAAGAAGCCTGCTTCCATGAGCTTTTTACATTCATTTTATTGCTGGGGACAGATGCTGGTTATTCTTCTGACTACTTTTCTGCTTTCAAGATTTGGCCGTGATAACTGGTTTTTATTACCAATACTTTGGGCAATTATACCGCTTTTAAATACTTTTTTGTTTTTAAAAGTACCCATAATTCCGGCTCTCAAGCAACATGAATCAATGGGTATAAAAGTCATGGCAAAAAACCCTGTATTTTTTCTGTTTCTTTTAATGATGCTCTGTGCAGGATCAAGCGAACAGTCTGTTGCGCAATGGGTCTCCTTTTTTGCAGAAAAAGCCCTTAATATCCCAAAAGTTTTTGGAGATATTTTTGGACCTGCCATGTTTGCGCTTTTTATGGGTATAGGCAGAACCATATATGGTCTTTTTGGTTCAAGGATAAAAATATACCCATATATGCTTTTTTCAGTAATCTTGTGCATTCTGTGTTATATAGGCATAAGCTTAGCACCCCATCCCTTAATTCAGCTGGCAGCCTGTGCATTAACCGGATTCAGCATTAGTATAATGTGGCCTGCGGTTTTCTCTATATCAAGCTCAAGGTTTCCAAAAGGAGGAGCGCCTTTATTTGCATTACTTGCCTTAATGGGAGACCTTGGCTGCGGTACAGGTCCATGGATTGTAGGTCTTGTAAGTGGTACTCAAGGCTCTATTGGGACGGGTATTTTTGTATGTATAATATTTCCGCTTATGTTTTTACTTTCCCTGCTTATGTTAAGGAGGGCTAATGCTAAAGAAAAAATATGCTATTAATGTTAACTTTGAGAAAACATTTTTCTGCCGATAATTTGACACAAAACCAAAAAAAGAATATTATATATATTATGCAAATTGGCATTTTTACAGCGAATTTTTATACTCAATCTCCATATACAGCAGCTGCTGCTGCTTTAAATGCAAACTTTCAGGCAGCTGGAAATAGCCAAATGCAGGGGCATGGGATCCAGGGGCCTGGGATTCCTGGTATTATCGTAGATATTTCCCCGGAAACCTGGGCAGCTTATATACTTGACAGGGATCAAAATACTCAAAAAGCCAGCGAGACCCTGGGTGCAGGACCGTGCAAAACCTGTGAGAGCCGCAGGTATGTGGATCAGTCAAACGACCCTTCTGTCAGTTTTCAGACACCAACAAGCATAAGCCCAGGACAATCCGCTTCCATGGTAATGTCCCATGAACAAGAGCATGTGGCCAATGAACAGGCAAGAGCAGAACGTGAAGGCTCAAGGATTGTAAATCAAAGCGTAACACTTACATCAGCTATATGCCCTGAATGTAAGAGAATGTATATATCCGGCGGAACTACCCGTACAACCACTGTCAGTGATAATTCCGGAGAAAACAATTCTGCACCAGAGTCTACTGAAAGCGTGTAAAAAAAGAAATTAAAAAAACAGGAAGAAAACATGAAAATTAAAGTAAAACTGACTATTGTAGGAATTGCATTAACGGTTGCCGTAGCAGCAGCAATTTCTATTGGAATGTTGACCAGAGCTTCAGCTATTAGTATGGAGCTTAGTATTGATGGTCTTGTATACTTAAATGATGAACAGACTGAGTACTGGAATGGCCGCGTAAACGGGCATTTACGTGTTTTAAAATCCCTTGCAAATGCAATGGCAGTTTATGATAATTATGAACCTCAATATAGGCGTGATATTTTTGATGCAATGTTATTTGGAATAATGGAAGAGGAGCAGGTCTTCTTTGAAATAGGCATGATCTGGAGACCCAATGCCATTGACTCTGATGCCCAGAACATAGGCCGTATTGGCTCTACTCCTACAGGCCAGTATGCTGCGGTTGTAACAAGGGATGAGTATACCGGTGAATTATACGTAAGGACATCCGGCATTGTAGATATGATAATAGACTATATAAACGGGCCAAATGCAAGACAGGACAGAATAGAAACCCCTGAAATTGTACAAAGAAGGGGTATTGATAATTCCATTATGAGAATGTCAGTCCCTATTATCAGCAATTCTACCGGGCAAGTCGTAGGTATGTTAAACGGCAGGGTAGATCTTATTGCTGTGCAGCCATCTGTAATGCAGGAAGTGGAAGATCATCCTGATATTGCCGCAATGTCTATCTATGCCAATGACGGTTTTATCATAGCCAGCTATATACCTGATAATGTAGGTCAATATATGAATGAAGTACCTACCATGTTTGGAGACAGGCTTGGGGATGTTCAGGAAATAGTGCGCAGGGGAGAAAGCATGACTCTTGAAGGATATTCGTCTGTCCTTGATTCCGCTACATTTATAAATCTAAACCCCTTTACCATAGGCAATTCAGAAACAACATGGACTATAATGCTTGCCAAGGCTGAATCAACCATCATGGCGCCTGTAAACGCGATGATCAATTTTGCTCTTATCATAGCGGGAATAGTAATAGTAGCTGGTTCTATAGCTGCTTTTATATTCTACCACTTTTTGACAAAACCCATAGTAACAGTTACAGATACGCTCAAAAATATCTCAGAAGGGGATGGAGATCTTACCCATACCATAGATGTACATTCCAAAGATGAACTTGGCCTTATGGCTAAATACTTTAACCTGACCCTTGAAAAAATCAAGATCATGGTAAGGCATGTCATGAACGAGACCAAGGTTATCAGTGACATGAGCTCTGACCTTGCCAATAACATGACCGAGACCGCAGCTGCCATGAACGAGATCACAGCCAATATACAAAGCACAAAGCAAAGGATGATCAACCAGAGTGCTTCTGTTACAGAGACCAATGCTACCATGGAACAGATAACAAATAACATCAACAAGCTCAATGATCATGTAGAAAAGCAAAGCATAAGTGTATCCCAGTCATCTTCTGCCATAGAAGAAATGCTTGCCAATATACAGTCAGTTACCAATACACTTGTTAAAAATACAGAGAATGTAAATCACCTAACAGAGGCAACTGATGTTGGCAGAACAGGCTTACAGGATGTTGCTACTGATATCCAGGAAATAGCCAGGGAATCAGAGGGGCTTTTGGAGATAAACTCTGTTATGGAAAATATCGCAAGTCAGACAAATCTTCTTTCCATGAATGCTGCCATTGAAGCTGCTCACGCAGGCGAAGCTGGCAAGGGCTTTGCTGTTGTTGCAGACGAGATACGCAAACTGGCTGTAGGTTCCAGCGAGCAGTCCAAAACCATCAGCACAGTACTTAAAAAGATAAAGACTTCGATCGATAAGATAACCCAATCCACGGACAGTGTACTTAAGAGGTTTGAAGCCATAGATTCCAGTATAAAAATCGTTGTTGAACAGGAAGAGAATATACGCCATGCCATGGAAGAACAGGGCCAGGGATCCAAGCAGATACTTGAAGCAATCGGCAATGTGAATGATATCACCCAGCTTGTAAAGGGCGGTTCTCTTGAAATGCAGGAAGGCGCCAAAGAAGTAATGAATGAAACTGAAAACCTTGATAAGTCAACACAGGAGATAACAGGCGGTATGAATGAGATGGCCTCTGGTGTGGATCAGGTAAACTCGGCAGTTAACCATATCAATGAGCTGACAAATAAAAACCGTGAAACCGTCGATCTATTGATGACGGAAGTCAGTAAGTTCAAGATTGAATAAACTTGATAAAGTTTATTCAAAGCAATGCCCATGAATCAGCTTTTTAATTCTTGTAAAGCTTTTTCCTGGGCAGCAATAACCCTGTCGCACCACGCATCGAAATCCGGATCCTCTATGTGACATTCTTTATGTGAAAGCACATATTCTATTGTCTTTCTTACCCCATCTTCAAAACGGATCTTTGCTGTAAAGCCTGGAACAAGGCGTTTTAATTTGCTGTTATCAAATACCACGGTATTAGATTTGTCTCCCAAAAGAGAACCATTATAATCATATTGAGCTCCGGCTTTTGCCAGAAATTCACTTGAAATATGAACTGCATTGAGCGGAACATTAAGGCAATCTGCAATTGTTTTAAATATTTGATTCCAGTTTAGTGATTCATCAGACATGATATTTATTGCTTCCCCAATGGTCTTTTGATTCCCCATAAGCCCAATAAAGCCTTCTGCAAAATCTTCGTTGCTTGTCATGGTCCAAAGGCTTGTGCCATCTCCATGGATTATTACTTTTTTCCCTTCAAGCATGCGTTTTATAACCTGCCAGCTTCCCTTGTCCCCATGAACACCCATGGGAACTCTGCGCTCATCATAAGTATGGCTTGGCAGGACAAAGGTTACAGGAAACCCTTGTTCACGGTATTTTGCCATAAAAAAATCTTCACAAGCAATTTTTTCACGGGAATACTTCCAAAAAGGATTAGCTCGTGGAGTGCTTTCGTTAATCATGTAATGATTTAAAGGTTTTTGGTATGCAGATGCAGTATGGATAAATATATACTGTTTTGTCTTTCCATTAAAAAGCCTGAAAGCCCTTTCCGCTTCTTTGGGGGTAAAGCAAATAAAATCAGCTATCACGTCAAAAGAATGGTCTTTAAGTTTAGCAGCACAGCTATCCTCATCATTAATATCACAGTTTATTGTTTTTACGCTGTCAGGGACAGCATCTGGCCTAGAACCACGGTTTAAATGCCATAAATCCCAGCCTTTTTCTATTACCTTTTTGCTAATTGCTGTACTTATTATACCGGTTCCGCCAATAAATAAAACTTTCATACATCCCCCTGTTTATCACTTATACAGTTTGACATCATTATATAATAATATTATAATATAATGATAGCAGTATATAAGGATATTAATATGATTTACGAAGAATCTAAAAATACTATATTAATTATTGATGAAGACTCAACCGTATATTTACAACTGGAATCCATTCTGGTTTATGATTGGGAAGTAAGTTCAGAAAAATCTGCTAAAGATGGATTATCCAGGGCTTTATCGCTTAAGCCTGACCTGATCTTCCTTAATGCCTTGCTGCCTTCAAAAAAAGGTCTTGAGACTTTATGCACCCTTAAAGACTCCCCAGAACTTAATAAAATTCCTGTGATTATTGTTGCAAGTGATACAGACGAAGCCTTGGAAGAAGAAAGTTTTACTTTAGGTGCAGCTGATTTTCTGTCCATGCCATTCCGCAGTGCCATGATAAAGGCGCGGGTTAAAAACCAACTGCAAATATTAAATCAGATTAAAACCATAGAACAGCTTGGTATGACAGATAAGCTTACAAATCTTTATAACCGCCGCGGTTTTAATGATAAATATACATCAGAATGGAAAAGGTGCATAAGGGAAAAAGCCCCTGTTTCTTTTTTAATGCTGGATGTAGATAAATTTACTGATTATAACGATACATACGGTCATCCCCAGGGAGATTTACTGCTTAAAATCCTGGCTGACATGTTTGAAAAAGCTGCAAGACGGCCTACAGATTTTGCATCCCGTCGCCGGGGAAATGAATTTGGTATACTTCTTCCAAATACTGACCTTGAACCAGCCATAAAAATTGCAGAGAGAATACGTGACTCTGTTGATAGACTACGCCTTTTAACTGATGATGGAGAAACTGAAACAAAAACAACTTTAAGCATTGGTGTGGCGTGTATGGTTCCGTCAACAGATGCAAATCCGGATGCCCTGATAAGCAATGCGGAGAAGTATTTATCCAAAGCCAAGGCCTCGGGGAGGAACCGGGTTTGCTCAGAAAAGAATTAACTGATTACAATGCTTTATATAATACTCTGTCAAAGCTTCATGTATGTCATGAAAAACAAAAGGCAGAGGTTTACCTTTTATTTAAGCAATTAATAAAAAAAAGAGAGCGTTTAATAAAAGAGCTTGGAAAGACAAACTGCCTGCATAGGCATATGACTATGTTCCAAAAAAACCAGATTGGATTGTCACACGTAAAAGAAAAAATAATGCTTTGGGAGAAGGATGAAATTCTTTTTATGCCCTTGCTTAAACCTGAACTTGCTCCGGCTCATTATACAGAGCTGGCTAATACAAAAGAAGCCAAATCCGAAGAAATAAGACTAATAAACATGATCGATGGAATAAAAAAGAAGCAACTTCGTCTTGAGCTTATAACAATACGTCTTGGTGAAATACTTCTTTCCATTGCCAAAGCCATAGAAGCATATAATCATCAATGGAAGCAAATATACTGGGCGATATTTCCATTGGGGATATTCAGCGCTTTTTATAAAAGCTTAAAAAAAATGCTGGGTAAACATTATTTTACTCCTTTGGATTTAAAAGAGATTGCTGTAATTTGCAATCTTGGTTCAAGTATTATTAAAATGGCAAATGCACCAATTTTATAGTTCAGGTGAGTTATATGCAGGAAAATGAAATAACAGAATGGATTGATGGTTCAGCAGTACCAAAGGAAGATATAAAAAAACTTTTTAAATTATTTTTGGACAGCCGCAAGGAAACTGAAATAACCAAGCGGGAATTGCATAAACTTGATTCCATAAAAGATGTTATGATTCAGGAAATAACAGGCAAGTATAAGTTTTATGAATTTTTCTTTGACAAAATTTTTTCTGAGCGAAGGGATGCCATAAGAAAGGATTTTGAAATAATAGACAAGGGTATGAAAGAGAATAACCGCGATCTTATTAACTCGGGTGTTGCAGGTCTTTCTCAAATAGTTTCTGCAAGTCCTTTTACAGACATGGAAAGGCTTAAAAGATTAATTGATAATTTTTAAAGCACAGAACTTTTTTTTATAAAATCCCTAATCGGGCAACCCGGATTTGAACCGGGGACCCCAAGTCCCCCAGACTTGTACGCTAAACCAACTGCGCTATTGCCCGTTTAGGGAATCTGATAAGGGTAACAATAGCATTTTTTTGGGAATTAGTCAAGTTAAAAGGGTGCCGAATGTATATCTGTTGCGGCCGTTCTGTTTGGATTCATATAATAATTCGTCCGCACGTATTATATAATCTTCCGGATTATGCTTAAAAGAAACTACAGCTGTAGTAACACCTATGGAAATGGTTACATATTTTTCTACGTCACTGTTTTCATGCGGTATATTGCAGTTAACAATGTTTTTTATAAGCCTTTCTGCAATCAAACGCGCGCCATTTTCATCAGTATGAGGCAGTACCATGGCAAACTCTTCGCCGCCGTATCGTGCTGCAAAGTCTTCTGTTCTTGTTACAGAATTGGAAAGGGTTTCTGCGACAATTTTAAGGCATGCATCTCCTTCGCTGTGTCCGTATGTATCATTATATCTTTTAAAATGGTCTATATCTATCATCATCAATGTTAAAGGGCTTTTGGATCTGGAAAGAAACTTTAATGTGCGGTTTAGGTTTTCATCAAAATAACGCCTGTTGTAAATATTTGTCAGCGGATCATAATAAACTTTTTCTACTTCAGACTCCAGCCATTTTATGTTTTTCTCCATACTTCTGATATCACGCATATCATATTTATAGGAGATAAAATATACATCATTATTATGCGTAATTTTTGTCAGTATGGTTTTTGTGGGCAGAACTTCTCCATCAAATGTTTTGTGATCCCATTCGTATATTATTTTTCCTTCTTTATGTACGCGCTCCATCAACACTTCTGCTTTTTCTGAAGTCTTGCGCCCGTCAGGCTGATATATGGGTGAGAAGCGCTCCCAATAGTGTTTAAAAAAATAATCCTTACTTGGGCAGCCAAAAACCTGCAGGGCTGTTTTATTACAGTCAATGGCGTTTAATTTTTTATCAAGTAAAACATAGGAAACAGGACTTGCTTCCATTATGGCTTTTGTCATTTTTTCTGCTTCTGTCAGGGCGTTTTCAATTTTTCTAATATGTCTTAAGTCCCGTGTATATCCGGCAACTACAAAACCGTCCATATAATTGACCCTGACTAGCGTTACTTCAGCAGGCATGGGAGTACCGTCAGGCATCTGGTGCATCCAGTCTCCCTCACACCTGCCTTCATCAAAGGCCTTCTTAACCATTTTAATGGCTTTTTCGTCAGAGCGCTGACCATCGGGCTGGAATTCCGGATTGCAGTCCTTAATAAAACGTTCTACATATTCCTGTTTGTCTTTGAAACCATAAAGTCTTACAGCTGCTTCATTGCAGTCGATTGTGTTTAGATTATTGTCCCATAGCTGGCAGCAGAGAGGGCTGGTGTCCAGCATTAATTTTGTTAGTTCTTCAGCTTTTGACAATTTTGCCATTAGACCTCTCTTTTTGTATAATAATATTTATGTTATTATTTTCATAAAGAGTCAAGATGCCATCTCAGATTTTACATACCCTTTTTGGGGAAGATGTTTTAATAAAAATTCACAGACTTATTGCTTCCCGTTTTGGTTTGCTTGCTGACAAGGCACTTGAAAAAATACAATTTGCCTATAAAACAGCTTTTACCCTCGGTTGCCAGGGCCCGGATATTTTTTATCATAACAGAAGCAGACGGCCTGTTGGACTTGAATACGGCACCCTGCTGCACCGCAGGGGTGCAGGCATTTTTACATCAGGCCTTCTTAAAATGGGTCTCCCGAATCCGCCTCCTGACGAGCAGGATATAAGGGAAGGTCGCAGGGAAAAGGGAATAAATCCGCTTGGCGCCTATGCTCTTGGTTTTATGACCCATGCTGTTTTGGATCGCTTAACACATCCTTATATTGTTTATAAAACCGCTTTTATAATGCCTAAAACACCTGATCCGCTCTTTTTTGGTCTTTACCATCTTTATTTTGAGCGCGTTCTTGATGTTCTTATGTGGAGGAGACTAAGAGGTCTTGAGATAAACGCCTGGGATCAGGAAAAAATGTTAGTTGAAATATGTATAAACCCTCCACTGGGTCTTAAGGAACTGCTTTCCCGTTCCCTTATACTTGCATTTCCAGAACGTGCAGGTAAAGACGATAAACTAACCCTGCGCATAGAGAATACCCTTGCAGACTGTGCAAGGTTTTATCGCATGACTTCTCCATATATGACTGCTATGGGACAAAATTCCAGTAACAAGAATGATTTTGAAGTTTCATACGAGACACTGGCTTATATATATCCTGAAAACATTGATGATAAATACTGCGGCATTGATTTCCTTAATATTGAAAAAACCCCCTGGTTTTATCCGCTTTTGGGCAGTAAAGAAGATCGCCGATCTTTCCCAGAGATTTACAAAGATGCTGTTGATGCCGCTGTTGAATCAATAAGCCCTGTTATTGTCGAATACCTTGATAAAGGCATTTTCCCCATTGCAGAAGCTGCAAAAGCTATTGGAAATACAGGCCTTTCCATAGTGGACGAAAACGGCAAACCCTGTGCAGCAAGTCTTAGTGAGCCACTGCCTTTGGAAAAGGTGATTATGAAGCAGGCTGAAATGAGGGGAGTGACCTGTTGATTGCTATTTGTTTATCTTCAGCACGCTTTTATCATAATCAGCTGGAGCAATATAACCCAAAAGCTCTATACATGTAGCTGCAACAGAACTTATGCCCAGGCCTTCTTGAAGGCTGCCTTCGCCGGCCTTGTTTGGGTATTCGCCAGAGTATTCAGGGTCAAAGACTATGCAGGGCACAGGGTTAAGGCTGTGCGCGGTTTTTGGCTTGGGGCTGCCGTCTTCTTTAAGGGAAACAGCTCCTGATTTCTTGTCATGTTCGTACATATCATCGCTGTTGCCGTGATCCGCTGTAATCAGCATAATGCTTCCGGCTTTTTCCACAGCCTTTGCAATACGGCCAAGCTGCAGGTCCATGGCTTCCATTGAGCAGACTACTGCCTGGTAAATGCCTGTATGACCTACCATATCGCCATTGGGGAAATTAAGGCGTATATAGTCGTATTTGCCCGAGCCAATGGCTTCGATAACCTTGTCGGCAATATCAGCGCATTTCATCCAGGGACGCTCTTCAAAAGGTACTATATCGCTTTTTATCTCAACATAGTCTTCGAGCTTGTCGTCGAACTTGCCTGTCCTGTTCCCATTAAAGAAATAGGTGACATGACCGAACTTCTGTGTTTCTGAAATCGCAAGGGTGCGTACACCTGTTGCTGCCAAGTATTCGCCCAGTGTTTTGTCAATGGAAGGAGGGCTTACAAGGTAACGTTTGGGTACTTTCATATCCCCGTCATATTCCATCATCCCTGAATAACAGACTTTGGGTCGCCGCCCCCTGTCGAACTTATCAAAATTATCTTCTTCAAAGGCAGCTGTAATCTCAAGCGCCCTGTCTCCTCGGAAATTAAAATATACTACCGAGTCTCCGTCCTGTATGGGGCCTACAGGCTTACCGTTATCTGCAATGACAAATTCTTTTAAATCCTGATCAATAATACCGGGTATCTCCTTACGGTATGTTTCCACAGCCTCCCTAGAGCTTGCAAACTGCCTGCCTTCAGCATGAACATGAACCTTCCATCCTCTTTCTACCTGGGGCCAGTTTGCGCCGTAGCGGTCCATGGTAATCCACATACGGCCGCCGCCGGATGCTATCCTGGCGTCAAAGCCGTCTGTGTTAAGTTCTTTTAAGTAGGCTTCAAAAGGATCGATGTATTCAAGTGCGCTTGTTTCTCCAACATCCCTGCCGTCAAAAAGCACATGTATGCGGACTTTCTTAATACCTTCGTCCTTTGACTTGTTTATCATGGCTTTTAGATGGTCTAGATGGCTGTGTACATTGCCGTCAGAGAATAGACCGATAAAGTGTAAAACGCCGTCTGAAGTTTTTACATTTGACACTATATCCTTCCATGCCTGGCCTTCAAACATGGCTCCTTTGGCAATAGAAGCAGATACAAGGGCAGCGCCCTGATTAAAGACCCTTCCGCAGCCCATAGCATTATGCCCGACCTCGCTGTTTCCCATGTCTTCATCAGAGGGCAGTCCTACAGCTGTGCCGTGAGCCTTGAGCCGGGTATGCGGGCTTTTGGATTTTATTGCTTCAAGGTGATACATCTTGGAATCCTCAACCGCATCCCCTTCCCGGTATTGTCCGTAACCAACGCCGTCCATTATTACAAGGACTAAAGGGCCTCGGCGGGCCTTCCACTGGGGGTTTTTTTTCAAGGCTTCAAGCATTTTTAACTCCTTTATTTACATCTGACCATTAACTTGTTGGTGATCAGGAGAATGGATTTTCTGTTTTATAAAGTACGCCTTTAGGCTGGTTATACGCAATATCCGGTACACCCAGATAATCCATTACTGTAAAAAGGGATCTGCCGTGTTTACCGAACACAACTCCGCCATGATGCGGATATTGCTTGGCAATAAGCACATGACGATAAAAGCGTCCCATTTCCGGGATCGCAAATATGCCAATGCCGCCAAATGATTTTGTTGCCAAAGGAAGCACTTCGCCCTGGGCTATATAAGACTGTAGCGTACCGTCTTTTGACCCATGCAGCCTAAAGAAGGTGATGTCTCCCGGGATTATATCACCTTCAAGAGTACCGCGGGTAATATCAGGTTCTCCGCCTCCTTCAAGGCCGCGGTTCATTATAAGCTGGTATTTTAATGCTGTATTATCTTCTTTTTTTAGTTTGCATATGGGAGTATTACCGCAGTGGAATCCCATAAATACATCACTGGGGCTGTATTTCTGATATTTTGGTTTAATTTCAGAATTATACATATCAGAAGGGACAGAGTTATTGATATCCAGAAGCGTTACAGCATCATTTGAAACACAGGCACCAATATACTCGGAAAGAGCGCCGTATATATCAACTTCGCAGCTTACAGGCATGCCTTTTGAAGCCATGCGGCTGTTTACATAACAGGGTACAAAGCCAAACGCACTGCAAAAGGCTGGCCAGCATTTATTCGCAAAAGCCACATATTCTCTTGAACCTTTATGAGCCTCTGCCCAGTCCAAAAGTGTAAGTTCAAATTGCGCAAGACTTGGCAGGAGTTTCGGGTATTGGTTCCCGCTGCCAAGTTCTTCTGCCATTTCTTTAACAAGTGCGTCTATACGCTTGTCGTTTTCATGCTTTTTGAAAGAATCCAAAAGATCGAGTTCTGAGTTTTCTTCGATTTCAACGCCAATATCATAAAGACCTTTAATGGGAGCGTTACAGGCAAAGAAGTCCTGGGGCCTTGGACCAAATGTTATTATCTTTAGGCTTGAAAGTCCTATCAAGGCTCGTGCTACAGGTATAAATTCTTCTGTCATGGAAGCTATGGCATCAGGGTCTCCAACAGGGTACTCAGGGATAACAGCTTTAAGTTTTCGTAAACCAAGATTATAGGAGCAGTTTAACATCCCGCAATAAGCATCACCACGGCCTCCTATAAGGCTATTCCCTGAATCCTCGGCAGCAGCAACATACATTACAGGGCCTTTAAACCATTTGGCAATAAGGGTTTCAGGGGTTTCAGGGCCAAAGTTTCCAAGAAAAACAATAAGAGCATTACAAGCTGCCTTGTTCACTTCTTCTACTGCTTTAAGGCCATCTATTTCATTTTCAACCACTGTTTTGGCTTCAAATATGGATATACCTTTTTTGGTACATGCTTCTGTAATTGCTTTTCTGCGGGTTTCTGAAAGGGTCATTGGGAAACAGTCTCTTGAAACCGCAATAATGCCCAATTTTACTTCAGGAATATTTGTCATTTATAACTCCTATATAGTGTTTTATATTATATTGTGTTCTGTGTAGAAGGCATTGTCAAGACTTTCTGTTTTTATAAGTTAATTGCTTAAACTCTGGAGCGGGGCTGGTATCCTTCCGCCTCGCTCTATAAATGCTTTGGAAGATTCCTGGTGTACCCTAATTACAGGAGCATGTCCCAAAAGCCCACCGAATTCCACTTGATCACCAACATTTTTCCCAGGCGCAGGTATAATACGAACCCCTGTTGTTTTATTATTTATTATGCCAATACTCGCTTCATCTGCGATTATTGCTGATATTGTTGAAGCTTCTGTGTCACCTGGTATTGCGATCATGTCAAGGCCAACAGAGCAAACCGCTGTCATGGCTTCAAGTTTATCCAAGGTAAGCACGCCTTTTTTTGCTGCTTCGATCATGCCTATGTCTTCTGATACCGGAATAAAAGCTCCTGAAAGACCGCCAACATGGGAAGAAGCCATGACACCGCCTTTTTTAACAGCATCGTTTAATAAAGCAAGAGCTGCGGTTGTGCCATGTGTACCTACGGTTTCTAATCCCATTTCTTCGAGTATATGCGCAACAGAATCGCCTTTTGCCGGTGTGGGTGCAAGGGATATATCAACAATCCCATAGGGCACACAAAGCCGTTTGGAAGCTTCCATGGCTACAAGCTGCCCCATGCGCGTAACCTTAAATGCCATGCGCTTTATCAAATCCGCCACAACATCAAATGGTTCGCCGCGGACTTCTTCCAAAGCAGCCTTAACAACACCAGGACCTGAAATTCCAACATTTATTGCAGCGTCTCCCTCGCCAGGGCCATGGAAAGCACCTGCCATAAAAGGATTGTCTTCTACTGCATTTGCAAAAACCACAAGTTTGGCGCAGCCTATTGCGTCTTTTGATTCTGTTGCTTGTGCAATATCCTTGATAATGCGCCCCATAAGCGCCACTGCATTCATGTCAATGCCTGCTTTTGTAGAACCAACATTTACAAAAGAGCAGACATGTTCTGTACAAGCAAGGGCAGATGGCAGGGATTCTATAAGCCGCTTGTCAGATGAGCTCATGCCTTTTTGTACAAGTGCGCCGTATCCGCCTATAAAGTTAACGCCAGTCTCTTTTGCAGCCCTGTCAAGAGCGAGTGCTATGGGTAATGGATCGTCAAGGGAAGCTGTAAAAAGCGCGACAGGTGTAACAGAAATACGTTTGTTCACAATGGGGAGCCCGTATTCGCGTTCTATATCATTTCCCACAGAAACAAGGTTTTTTGCTTTTGTGCATATCGTGTCATAAACTTTTTGTGCAACTTGTTTTGCATCTTTATCCGCGCAATGAAACAAGGATATGCCCATGGTGATTGTACGTATATCGAGTTTTTGCCTTCCAATCATGCCAATGGTTTCAAGGATTTCAGAAATATTGAGCATACTATACCTTATTCATTGCATCAAAAAGATCAGAGCGCATTACTGTAATTTCAACATTAAGTTCTTTTGCTACCTTTGCCAGTTCATTTTGAAGTGATTCAAAAGTAAGTTTAGAACCGGAAATATCTGCAAGCATAACCATTGTAAACAGGTCTTGGAGTATGGTTTGTGTTATATCAAGTATATTGATCTGTTCCCTGTACAACAGGCCGGAAATAAGTGCAATAATACCTGTGCGATCCTTGCCCATAACTGAAATTACAATTTTCATATTAAAACTCCATGCCCATATTCAGGGCAAACTGAAAAATTTGTGTATTCATGTTATACGCAACACCTGCTCCAATTGCAGGCATGGCCAGGCGGCTTAGGTAAAAACGCAATCCTCCTGACGGACCATGATCAAACTGGCTGCCGCCAATTGGTCCATAAGAAAAAACCGTCTGCCAGGATGCAAGGGCTGATAATGTTCCCCATCTCATTCTAAATATATATTTTTCCAATCCAGCTGTAAAACCTGCATAATGAAGTGCGGAAAATCTATTGGGAAGTATAGCAACCTGTGCTCTTTGCGGGCCATCCTCAAAAAGCGGATCTTCTGTGGATTTCCAGGACAGGCTGCTTCTTAAAAGGACTCTAAATCCGGGAATCAGGGATTGTTCATAAAAAGCCCGGATTTGAGCTTGGTGGAAAGAAGATCCTGTAAGCGCATGATTATATGCATATTGAAAAGACAGGCCGCTTTGAGACATGAAAAAACCATCCCAGCTATTTAACCTTAATGAAATACCTGGACTTAATCCGATTATTTGGGCATTGCTTGCCGGGGCATTAATATTATTGGAGTTATTATTATGGATTGATATATATGAATAAGACACTCCCATGGATGCGCTTAAAACTTGTGCGAATGGCATATAAAGACCAAAAGATGCATTAAAGCGGTTTACACCATAAAGGCGCTGCATTATTTCATCCCTGTTCTGATCTTCGTTTGTCATGGAACTGTAACTTAAAGTTGCATTCCAGCCTGGTACTCCGCTATGTACAGGTGTATGCCTGTACATTGCTGTGGCCATCCAGCCTGAACCCATATACATTCCGCCCAGTACTGCAGTATCCCTTATGCCAAATGCATTGCTGTCCATAAGAAAAAGCCCCAGATTGATCCCGCTTGAATTTGCTGCAAAATAGGGGAAGGGTATAATAGCCCATTTATCATGAACAGTAACATGAAGTACCATCCCGTCATTTCTTTCAATAAGTTCCATGTCAATAAAATCAAGCACAGCTGTTCCAATAACAGCAGCTTCAACTTCAACCTGTCTGAGGTTTGAGCTGTCCATACCAATAAACTTTTGAAGCGGATATTCAGCAATATGGGGCTTTGTGCGTCTTAAGCCTGTTATTTCAATAGCTGTTATGGTACTTGTATTATTATCCTGGGAAAAAATTCCATGAACAGAAACAAGTAAGATCAGAATTGCAAGGCAATATTTTATGGAGCTAAACATATTATTTATAATATCACAGATGTTTAATTATGAAAGCCTTTATAAAGGTATATTATAGACTGTTTTTATTATTCATATTCGTATAAAATATAAGCGGAGGCAAGAAATGAAAAAAAATATTGCTATAATGATTTTGATTTTATCATGTGTTTTATCCCTTAAAGCCCAGGATGGTGCAAATCGTTTAGGGGTTATACTTAACCATTATTCTCCTGGCAGAGCCTTTGCTGCAGGTGCCATACCCAGGGCTGATTTAGACCTTATAGTACAGGCAGGTATTCGTACAGGCAGTGCAGGCAACCGTCAACCATGGTTTTTTACTGTAGTTCAGGATTCTAACCTTGCTCAAAGAATTATATCCCAATCAGTACAGGGAAATGTGATCATTGTTATCTCAACAGAAGGCAATACAAGCAGGGAGTTTATGGACTGTGCAATGGCAGCGCAATCAATGTATTTGGCAGCACAAGCCCTGGGTTATGGCTCACAAATTTACATTGCGCCCATACCAGTAGTAAACAGGGATCTAAAAGGTGAACTTGGACTTCCTGATAACCGTAATGCTGTGATTGCTGTCCGTATTGGCAGGGTTGCTTCTGGAACTGATGCAGTAAGCAGCGCTTCTCCACGCAGGAATGCCAGCGAAATAGTAACATTTAAATAAACTTAAAGGCTTGGTGGATTTCTTCCGCATACCTTGCAGGAAGGATCTTTTTTTAGCTGCAATTCGCGGAATCTCATGCTTAAGACATCAAAAAGAAGCAGCCTGGCAACTAAAGGTTCTGCTATACCTGTTATAATCTTTATTGTTTCTGCAGCCTGGATGGTTCCTATAATGCCAGGTAAAACGCCCAACACTCCAGCCTCGCCAGGGTCAGGCACAAGTTCGGGCAGGGGTGGGGAGGGGTAAAGGCATCTGTAGCAGGGACCATCTTTTACTGCAAAAACGCTTGTCTGCCCCTTGTATTGAAATATAGTGCCGTAAACATAAGGTTTGCCCGAGATTACACAGGTATCATTTATAATGTAACGCGTTTGAATATTATCTGTTCCGTCTGCAACTATATCATAATCCTTTATAATATCCAAAGCATTTTGGCCTGATAATTGTGTGTTATGCGTAATTACATTCACAAACGGGTTTAAGTCTTTTATTCTTTCCATGCCTGAATCAACTTTTAACATTCCAACATTGCGTGTGTTGTGGATAACCTGCCTTTGTAAGTTAGATTCATCAACAGCATCAAAATCTGCAAGGCCTATGGTCCCGATGCCGGCTGCAGAAAGATAAAGAGCAAGCGGTGATCCCAGCCCGCCCATGCCTATTATAAGAACCCTGGCTTTTTTTAGTTTTTGCTGACCATGTGCACCTATATCCGGCAGTAATATGTGGCGGTTGTATCTTTTTACTTCTTCTGGTGTAAGGAGTGTTTCTTTGTTCCCGCAGTCCGGGGCATGTAACTGTAAATCAATCATCTTTAATATCAGAGAGCGGTGTTGACAGGTAACGTTCTCCCGAATCAGGCAGCATGGTCACAATGGTTTTACCTGAGTTTTCAGGCCTTGCGGCAAGCTGCAGGGCCGCACAAACAGCAGCTCCTGAAGATATACCTGCTAGCACCCCTTCTTCCCGGCACAGTCTTTTGGCAGTGTAAAATGCATCCTCATCTGTTATGCGAATAATTTCATCTATTATAGATGTATTAAGGATCTTGGGTACAAAACCAGCTCCTATACCCTGTATGCGATGAGGCCCTGGCTTGCCGCCTGAAAGCACGGGGGATGAGTCAGGTTCGACTGCGATAATTTTGACAGATGCTTTGCGCTGTTTTAGTAGCTCTCCCACACCTGTGATCGTCCCTCCTGTTCCTACACCGGCAACAAAAATATCCACCTCTCCTTTGCTGTCCTGCCAGATTTCTTCTGCAGTTGTCATCCTGTGAATCTCTGGATTAGCAGGATTTTCAAATTGCATGGGCATATAAGAGCCAGGTGTCAGGGCATTTAATTCTTTAGCTTTGTTTACTGCACCTGTCATACCTTCGTTTCCTGGTGTAAGCACCAGGTCTGCACCAAGCATCCTTACAAGTTTACGGCGCTCCAGGGACATGGTTTCAGGCATAACAAGTATAAGTTTATAACCCTGGGCTGCGCAGGCAAAGGCCAGGCCTATACCTGTATTGCCGCTTGTAGGCTCGATCACTATGCTTCCGGGTTTTATGCTCCCCTGTTCTCTTGCTGCTTCCAGCATTGCCGCTCCTATACGGCACTTGACACTGCCAGCAGGGTTAAATGCTTCAAGTTTACCAAGAAGAATTCCAGGTAAGCCATCGCTGATTTTTGACAGACGTACAAGTGGAGTTGCTCCGCATGCTTTTGTAATATTGTCGTAAATTTTTAATCGAAAAACATTTTCATCTTTCATATTGAATACTCATAATTTTAAAATATCCATTTATCGTTTGGAAAGAAGACTACGGCTGATCATTGTTCCTGTTATCTGTACTGCTTCTACAAGCAAAAGTATAACAATTACAGCTCCTATTGTTACATCAATCCTAAAGCGGTAATAACCATATCGTATGGCAAGATTTCCAAGACCTCCGCCTCCTATTGCACCTGCCATTGCCGAGTAACCAATCAGGTTTATAATGGTCAATGCAAGACCTGAAACCAGGGCAGGAAGGGATTCTGGTATAAGTACTTTGCGGATGATCTGAAAATTGCTTGCTCCCATTGCCCTGGCTGCTGTAATTACCCCCTGATCAACTTCAGACAGCGCAGATTCTACAACGCGGGCAACAAAGGGAGCAGCAGCTATTGAAAGGGGAATTATGGCTGCGGTAGGGCCTATGCTGGTTCTTATGATAAGCCTTGTCAAAGGTATAAGAAGTATCATCAAGATGATAAAGGGTATGGAACGGAAAAGATTAACAATACGTGAAATTACACTATAAAGCATGAGCCTTGGCAAAAGCCCTGCAGGAGAAGCTGTGTATAGATAAACGCCCAAAGGGAAACCCATTATACAGGCAAAAAAAGTTGCTGCAAAAACCATGTATATTGTTTCAATAGTCGCTGCCGGAAGCAGGGATAATGTTTCCAAAATCATTTCATTAAGCATGAAGCAGCCCTTTTGTCGCATCTGCCTGCGGCATACTGAATACAGAATCCACGCTTCCGCTTTCCACAATGTATCCCTGATCCATGACCGCTACATTTTGGCATATTTCCTTTATTACATGCATTTGATGTGTAATCAGTATAACTGTAATATTTAGGCGTTTTTGTAAATCGCGGATTAAAGCCAGAATTGACCTGGTGGTCTGGGGATCAAGAGAGCTTGTTGCCTCATCACAGAATAAAACTTCAGGGCTTGCTGCAAGGGCGCGGGCTATAGCCACCCGCTGTTTCTGCCCTCCGGAAAGTTCTCTCATACGTGCCTTGCGTTTGTCGCTTATGTCAACAAGCTCAAGCAGTTCATCAACACGCCTGTCAATTTGCCTGCGGTGTAATCCGGCGATTTCAAGAGGAAAGGCAATATTCCCGGCTGTATTTCGCGAACCCAAAAGATTAAAGTTTTGAAAGATCATTCCCATTTTTCTGCGCCGCTCGAGCAATTCCTGTCCCTGCAAGGTGTCCACCCTTTCATTGTTGTAGTACACCTCGCCGGTATCAGGTTTTTCCAAAAGGCTCATGGTACGCAATAGCGAAGATTTGCCCGCGCCGCTGCGCCCAATAATCCCGAATATGCAGTTAGCTGGTATATCAAGGTTTACCAGGCGGACTGCAGTAACCGTGGAATATGTCTTGGAAATGTTTTTTAAAGTTATCATAGCAAAAAGATTATAATCCTCTTTATATCACGATTATATCCTGCCTAGAAAGTCGCTACAACACCCCCGTTGTAATTGGCATTTATATAATCCCTTACCTTCTGGCTGAGCATGGCGTTTCTTAAGGCAATAATACGGGGATCATTTTCATTTCCTCTTTGTACAACAACAATGTTTACATAGGGAGAATCTGCACCTTCAATAATGAGTGAGTCCCTGACAGGGTTAAACCCGGCCTGAAGTGCAAAGTTTCCGTTTATTGTAGCTGCATCAACATCCTGCAAAGAGCGTGGAAGCTGGGCAGCCTCAAGTTCCTGGAAACGGAAATTACGGGGATTTTCAATGATGTCTAAAGGAGTAGCACTAAGACCTGATCCAGGCCTTAGCCTTATAAGCCCGTTTGACTGAAGAAGGAGCAGGGCACGTCCCCCATTTGACGGATCATTGGGAATGGCAATGGTTGCTCCATTTGGCAGATCCCTTATATTGTTATATCTTCTGGAATAAAGCCCAAAAGGTTCTACATGCACGCCAAAAGCAGAGACTAAACTTGATGACCATTCAGTATTGGATTCCAGATAAGGTGTGTGCTGGAAAAAGTTTGCATCCAGGTCCCCGCTGAGCAAAGCCATATTGGGTTGTACATAATCGGTGAATTCCACTATTCGTAAAGTGATTCCCTGGGCTGCAAGCTCATCCCTGATAATACCAAGTAATTCCGCATGCGGAACCGGTGTTGCTCCCACTGTTAAAGTGGAAGCTGATTGATCTGATCCGCCTCTGGCTTCAACCGTTTGGTTAAAAGCCAAAAGCAATAGTCCGACAGAAAGCAGACTAATGAGAGTTTTTTTCATTTTTTCCTCCTTAAATTTTACACATAATACCTATGTGTTTACTAGGATATTATGGATATCCGATATTTTTGTCAACCCCTTCGGGGTTGGCTCTTCGGGTCAAGGGCTTCGTTTTCCCAGGACTCTTAAAACCTGTATAAGGACTATGCCTCCTGCTGCACAGCAGGATGCAATTATAAATGCAGGAAACATAAGGTTTATACTTTCTATGGCTATATTTCTGTAGTGACCTGCTATTTGCGAAGATATAACCGCGCCGCTGCCAAAACCCAAAAGAACAAAGCCATAGTTTGTTGCCATGTGTGTTGGTCCAAAAAGATCAGCTGTTAGAGACGGGAAATTACTTAAAAGCCCGCCATAGAAAAACCCTATTACTGCAATTAAAATAAAAACCCAGTATCCAACTGCCATATTGACCAATAAAGAAAGCACAGCAGAGCCTGATAGCAAAAGGGTTATGGTGTTTATACGCCCCAGCTTGTCAGATACCATACCCCAGAATAAGCGCCCAATTGAGTTAAACATGGATATTGCCAAAACCCCGATTGCAGCTACTGCTGGTACAAACCCCTTGGCTTCAGCTATGGGTTTTGCAAATCCTATCATCATAAGCCCTCCCATACAGGCAAGCATGAACGCAGCTGTTACAAGATAAAATTGCAGGGATTTCAGCATTTGTGAAGGCGTAAAGCTGCCAGAGCCTGCAGCTGTTGGACTTGTATTGGAGCTGCCTGAAGCAGCTGTATCTGTCATATAGCCTTGAGGCGGGTTTTTAAGTAATAGGCTTCCCAATGAACAAACCAAAAGAAAAACCGCGCTTAAAACCATAAATGTTTTAGGCTCTCCAACTCCAACTCCGCCGAATGATGCAATCAAAGCTTCAACAATGGGTGTAAAAACAACACCGCCAAAGCCAAGAGCAGCAACTATTATGCCTGTAACAAGACCTTTTTTATGCGGATACCATTTTTGAGCGCATGCAATGGTTGTAGAATATGTAAAACCCATGCCAACACCACCCATTACACCGTAGGTAAGCCATAATACCCAGGCATAATCAGCTTTAACAAGGGATGCAAGGAAAAACCCCGCACTTAGTATAATTCCTCCTGTAAAAACAACAGGTCTTGTATTATATTTTACTGCCATTTTGCCGCCTATAACGCTTCCAATAGTCAGCGTTGCAAGTAAAAGTGAAAATGTAAGCCCTGCAGCAGCATTATTTCCATTAAATAGACTGTTTGCTATACCGGTCTGGAAAACACTCCAAATATATGCAATACCCAAGCTTAGCTGGATTGATATGGCTGCTAATACGCAATACAATCCTTGTTTTTTTAATGTTTTCTCTGATGTCATCTCTGATGCCTTCATGTTGCCCCCATAAGTTTTGAAAAAAAACGCCTGAAACAATCATAAAAGATTATCCAGGCGTATTTTATAATTTAATTAACTTTGACAAAATGTATGATTTTTGTCAATTATCAATAGTATTATATTTTATGATACTCCTGCAAAGAGAATATTTCACCTCCTTGGCTTTTTATCTTTTCTTCAATGCCTTTTACACTTGCAAGAGCAGCTGTCAGAGTTGTCATATAAGGGATATTGTATCTTATTGCTGATTTTCTTATATAAGATCCATCATCAGTACTGCGTTTGCTGCCGCTGGGTGTATTAATTATCATGTGCAGCTGGCGGTTTATTATTGCATCCTCGATATTAGGTCTGCCCTCATGGAGTTTATTGATCAACTCTGCGTTTATTCCCTTGTCTTTAAGGTATGCAAATGTCCCTTTTGTAGCAAAAATTCTAAACCCAAGTTTTTCCAAATGCCTTGCAGCTTCAGCAGCTTCTACTCGATCTTTTTTATCAACAGAAATCAAAACAGAGCCTTTTAAAGGCAGAAAGGATTTACTGCCTTCAAGCGCCTTGTAGAAGGCCAGGCCAAAGGAACCTGCCAGACCCAGAACCTCGCCTGTGGATCTCATCTCAGGCCCCAATACAGGATCAACTTCGGGGAACATATTAAAGGGAAGGACAGCTTCCTTTACACCGTAATAAGGTATGTTTGGAGCTTTCATTTTATATAAATCAGTTTTCTGTCCGGTGTATTGTGACATAATCAGCTTTACACCCAGGTTTGCCATATTTAAATTACATACCTTGGAAACAATGGGTACTGTTCTTGATGCCCGCGGATTGGCTTCAAGTACATATACTTTTCCGTTGTGTATGGCGTATTGAATATTTATCAAGCCAATGACACCTAATTCACAAGCAATTTTACAGGTATAATCCCTGATTGTATTTATCTGCTCTTCGCTTATATTTACCGTTGGTATGACACAGGCTGAATCGCCTGAATGGATCCCTGCATACTCTATATGTTCCATAAGAGCAGGCATAAAAGCGTTTTTCCCGTCTGCAAGTGCGTCTGCTTCACATTCAAGTGCCTTATTCAAAAACCGGTCTATAAGTATTGGTGCTTCATTGCTTATATATCTTGAATTTGTATTTATGTAATTTTTAATCTGCTCATCATCAAATATTACTTCCATGGCCCTGCCGCCCAGCACATAAGAAGGACGAACCATTACAGGGTAGCCTATCCTGTTTGCAGCAGTTACTGCTTCGCCATAATTACATGCCATACCGGATTCAGGCATGGGGATATCAAGCTGTTCCATCATTTTTCTGAACAGGTCTCTGTCCTCTGCCATGGCAATGACTTCCGGGCTTGTACCCAGAACAGGCACACCTGCCTGTTTAAGTTCCATTGCAATATTTAAAGGTGTTTGACCGCCAAACTGGACTATGATGCCAAGTGGTTGTTCATGATGGCAGATTGCTAGAACATCTTCCACAGTCAAAGGCTCAAAATAAAGTTTGTCTGAAGTATCATAATCAGTTGAAACTGTTTCCGGGTTGCAGTTGATCATTATTGTTTGGAAGCCAAGCTCTCGAAGTGCAAAAGCAGTATGAACGCAGCAATAATCAAATTCAATGCCTTGTCCTATTCTGTTAGGGCCTCCTCCAAGTATGATCACCTTTTTGTTTTGTTGCGAAGCTTTTGGTTTTAATCCATTCTTTTCCCTTGATGTAGCCAGTTCTTTGCCTAACTTGCCAAGACCATTATAGCTTGAGTAATAGTATTCAGAGTCAGCACCGCTTACAGGCACCACATCCCATTCCATGTTAATACCTGTAACCTTTCTGTGCAGCCTTAGATACTCTTCCGGGACTTCCAAAAGCTGAGCAAGGTATTTGTCAGCAAAACCGTCTTTTTTTGCTTTTAACAAAAGCTCGTCCGGTAAAACCCTTTTTCTGTATGATAAAATCTCGTTTTCCAGATCCACAAGTTCTTTCATCTGTAGAAGATAGTATTTTTTTATTTTGCTTAATTCGTATATCTTATCTATGCTGACACCCTTGCGCAGCGCCTCATACACAACAAAATAGCGTTCGCTGTTTGGAACCGCAATTTTTTCCAGCAATTCATCAATTCCAAGTTTGTTGAAATTACTAGCAAAACCAAGACCGCTTCTGTTGATCTCAAGGGAACGTATTGCTTTTTGGAATGTTTCCTTGAAAGTACGGCCTATGCTCATTACCTCGCCCACAGCCCTCATCTGAGTACCCAGTTTATCTTCTATGCCGGGGAATTTTTCAAAAGCCCATCTTGCATACTTTATTACGATATAATCCCCATAAGGCGTGTATTTTTCCATTGTGCCTTCTTTCCAGTAGGGAATTTCGTCCAGGGTCAATCCTGCAGCAAGCAAGGCAGACACATAAGCTATGGGGAAACCTGTGGCTTTGGAAGCCAAGGCAGAAGACCGTGATGTCCTTGGATTTATTTCTATAACAACGATCCTCCCGGAAACCGGATCATGTGCCAGCTGTACGTTTGTCCCTCCTATAACACCTATTTCTGAAACAATATTAAATGCAATTTGCTTGAGCTTTTCCTGCACATCTTCGCTTATTGTCAGCATAGGTACCACACAAAATGAGTCGCCTGTATGAACCCCTACAGGATCGATGTTTTCGATCATGCAGATAGCTATCATCTGGTTTTTTGCATCCCGTATTACTTCAACTTCAAGCTCTTCCCAGCCAAGTATGCTTTCTTCAACAAGAACCTGGCCTATAAGTGAGGCCTGTATACCCCTGTTTGCAACTGTTTTAAGCTCATCCTCATTATAGACAATGCCGCCTCCTGTTCCGCCCATGGTATAGGCTGGCCGTATGACAAGGGGGTAGCCCAGTTTTGAGGCAGCATCCACAGCCTCGTCAACTGACAGGGCCTGGAAACTGCCCGGCATTTCCACCCCTATTTTATCCATGGCATTTTTGAACTCAATACGGTCTTCACCGCGCTTTATTGCGTCTAGTTTAACGCCTATTACCTCAACACTATATTTATCAAGAACACCTGCTTTTTGCAGTTCAAAGCTCATATTAAGGCCGGTTTGACCTCCAAGGTTGGGCAAGAGGGCATTTGGTCTTTCTTTGGCAATGATTTCTGTAAGCCTTGTAATATTAATGGGTTCTATATAAGTAACATCAGCCACAACAGGGTCTGTCATAATGGTTGCTGGATTGGAATTTACAAGAATTGTTTTGTATCCCAGGCTTCTAAGAGCCTTGCAGGCCTGGGTGCCTGAATAGTCAAACTCACAAGCCTGACCTATGACTATAGGACCTGAGCCGATGATCATTATGCTTTTGATGTCAGTTCTTTTTGGCATGTATCTTGTCTCCTGTAAGGGTTTCGCCCATAGTCTAGCACATTGATAGGCAGTAAAAAAGAGGGGAGGCCAATGCTTTGATCTTTTATATATTTTTTTAATTTTTTTTAAAGAATAGCTGTTTGAATCATTGACAAAATTGCATTTTTCTCAATATAATATTTTAAAAGATAAATTAGAGGAGCATTATTATGAAAAGTCTTCATTGCGATGTATGCAAAAAACAGATTCAACAGCCTATTTCCAACAGGAATTATTTTCACAAGGCACACAGGGAAATGTGTGAACCCTGTAATGATGCCATGGAAGCTCACATTAAATCCACAATCAGGACAAAACAGCCTTTTAGCTATGAATGGTATACTCCTTTAGTACAGAGTTCCATTGAAAAAGCCATTCAAAGAGGAAAATTCGTAAAATAACAGGTCTTTAAGTCCAGGTTAATGCCTGGACTTAAACCTGTCACTAATCCTCAATTTTCTCCAAGGAGCTATAAATGTCTGGTCACAGCAAATGGGCTACCATCAAGCATGCCAAAGGCGCTGCTGATGCAAAGCGTGGTAAAATATTCACAAAACTTATAAAGGAAATTTCAATTGCAGCCCGTATGGGAGGCGGTAATCCTGATTCAAATCCCCGTTTAAGAACAGCTATAATAAAGGCCAGGGGAGCCAATATGCCCAAGGATAATATTGACAGGGCAGTAAAAAAAGGCACAGGAGAGCTTGAAGGTGTCAATTACGAAGAATTAATGTACGAAGCTTATGCTCCTGGAGGATATGCCCTTTTAATAGAAGTTCTTACAGATAATAAACACAGGGCTGCAGCAGATGTAAGGAATATTCT
>Ga0099364_10003029_pt1 | contig 26404 bp, 32 predicted proteins | sample TergutTh196P3_FD_73070 | JGI IMG/M metagenome (GOLD analysis project Ga0099364, IMG submission 73070) | Microcerotermes parvus P3 segment gut microbial communities from Pointe-Noire, Republic of the Congo - Th196 P3 | ecosystem: Host-associated > Arthropoda: Insects > Digestive system > Gut ...
TAAGAGGCTTATGTAAGGTAAAATTTTGGAGTGGGAAATCGGAGATTTCTGCTACGGGGACTCACATACCTAAGAGGCTTATGTAAGGTAAAATTTTGGAGTGGGAAATCGGAGATTTCTGCTACGGATGAAGGAAATCGGAGATTTCTGCTACGGGGACTCACATACCTAAGAGGCTTATGTAAGGTAAAATTTTATTAATACACTTTTCGGAGTGAACTCCATATTGGATAGATTTTATTTTTTCCATAAAAACCTCTTTGATATACGAAAATCTCAACGGCGGGACGCCGTTGCTACTTTAATGTTAAAATATGACTACTTGATATTAGGGACAAAATTTTCCTTTATAATCATATCAAAAGGAACATAATATTTTTTAGTGCCATATAAACCATCTACAGAGATAGCAATGTTTTTCTTGATGTTTACAACCATTCCTGTGTATATCTTTCCATAATAAGTAAAAGAAACGATATCTCCTTTTTTAATAAGAAAATTTTCATTAGAGCAGTACAATTCAATCCCTAATAAATGTTTATTTTCTGTATGCCCAAACAAATCATAAGCTATTTTCATAAAATTAGCATTATTACAGTTTGAGGTGCCATAAATAACAAATTCAATTAAGTGAGCTATTTCATGCTCTAGAACTCTCATTAGGGCTTCTATAGGGTCTTTACAAGTTTCGCCATTAACAATATATCTGTTAGGTTTTCTGATATAGGCTACAAAAATCAAAGGATAAGAAACAGATATATTTACTTCAGATTTCCTTTTAGCATATTTTAATAAACCCGCAGATCTGGTAAGTTTATTGGAATATTTCAGAATAATATTAAAATTTTCTGCAAGTTTTCCAGCAAAAAAGTATTTATCATACAAGCTAAAAAGATATTCTAAATCAACAATCTCTGGTTTACTAAAAAACCTTAAATTGTTATCTTCTAGGTATGCTTTAAAATCTTTTTCTATATTTTCCAAAAAACCATATTTTGATACTTTAAAGACATTTTCAAAAAATTCAATAAGCTCTGTCATAATTTCTCCTCTATAAACTCATCAATTACCGCATCCAATACAGTTTGCAATAAGTCAATTGATGGTTTTTCAAAATTCATTTTTTCTATCAAATTTTTTGTTTTTAGGATTGATCCCAAAACAATATTTTTTACTTCATCTTTTTCAAAATGAACCCTTGCTACTTTATCTTTAATTGCTTGTTGAGCCACAGCTTCAGCAACAAAAGCAAAAACCTCTGACTCTGTCATCAAAGGGAGGATATAATCTTTGTTTAAAGTGCTTTTTTTTACAAAATCTGCTAAAGCTCTCGCAGCAGCAATAGCCATATTGTCAGTAATTTTCTTTGCTCTTGTCAGCAAAGTTCCCTTTAGAATCCCAGGAAAACCAAGAGAATTGTTAACTTGATTTGGAAAATCTCCTCTACCAGTAGCAACAATATATGCTCCAGCTTCTTTTGCGGCATAAGGATATATTTCTGGAATAGGATTTGCGCACACAAAGACGATAGATTTTTCATTCATAGATTTTATCCATTCTTTTTTTACAATGTTTGGGCCAGGAGTAGATAAAGCAATCAAAATATCAGCACTCCTCATAGCAATATCTATGTCGTTGATACATTCTGGATTGGTGTTTTCACAAAGTTCCCATTGCTGATAAAACCTTTCATCATTTTTTATATCATCTCTGTTTTTACTTAAAGCTCCCTTGCTATTGAATAAAATTGTTTTTTGTGGATCGGCACCAGATAAGAAAAGAAATCTACAGACTGTTGTATTTGAGGCTCCAGAACCCAATAAAACTATTTTACAGTCTTCTAAACGCTTTTTTACCAGTTTCAAACTATTAAAAATTCCTGCTAATATCACACAAGCTGTTCCTTGTGCATCATCGTGCCATACTGGAATATCGCAGTTTTCCCTCAATTCGTCTAAGACTTTATAGCAGTTTGGTTGAGAGATATCTTCAAGATTTATAGCACCAAAACTAGGAGAAACCATTTTCACAAAGTCAATAATTTTTTGAGGGTCTGGCTTTCCGTCAGATCCTCTGTTGTCAATACATAAAGCCACGGCGTCAACATTTGCGAGATATTTCATTAAAAAAGCCTTTCCTTCCATGACACCAAGTCCGCCAGAAGGACCACAATCACCATCTCCTAAAACTCTTGTAGAATCACTAACAACCGCCACTAAATTTCCTCTATTTGAAAGCTCAAAGGAGCAATCAGAGTGCTCTTTTATTGATGTTGAAATACTCGAAACACCGGGAGTATACCAAACATTAAACCAGTTATAGCCCCACAACCCCGTTTTGGGTAAGCTCTGCATTTTACCTTGATAGAAAGTGTGCATTTCTTTTGCCAACGCTTTGTAAAACAAGGTTTTACCTTTTGCTATTTGTTCAGCAGTAAAGTTTTTTGGAAAACATTCATCTAAATTTTCCAATGAAAATAATAATTTTTTCATAACCCCTCTATTTTGTTTAATCTCTTGAAAACAAATCCCTCGTATATATTTTTTCAGATACATCTTTTAAATCATCTGAAATTCTATTTGCTACTATCACATCGCTCATTTCTTTAAATTTATCTAGATCATTGATAATTTTTGAATGATAAAATTCTGTTGTATCGAGTGTCGGTTCATAGACAATAACTTCAATACCTTTTGCTTTTATTCTTTTCATTACACCTTGAATAGCTGATTGTCTGAAATTGTCAGAATCAGTTTTCATGGTCAGTCTATAAATTCCAACTATATGCGGCTTTTTAGCCAATATCATCTCAGCTATATGGTCTTTTCTTGTTCGATTTGCATCAACAATAGCAGACATTATATTTTGAGGAACATCAGAATAATTTGCAAGAAGTTGCTTTGTATCTTTAGGGAGGCAATATCCACCATAACCAAAAGAAGGGTTGTTATAATGATTTCCTATTCTGAGGTCATGGCAAACGCCTTCGATAATTTGTTTAGTATTAAGGCCTCTGATTTCAGCATAAGAATCCAATTCGTTGAAAAAAGCTACTCTCAAAGCAAGATAAGTATTAGCAAAAAGCTTTATTGCTTCTGCTTCTGTGGAATTAGTAAAAAGTATCGGCACATCTTTTTTGATAGCACCTTGCAGTAGTAGATTGGCAAACCTTTTCGCTCTATCCGACTGTTCGCCGACAATGATACGCGATGGATAAAGATTGTCATTAAGTGCTTGTCCTTCGCGCAGAAATTCTGGTGAAAAAATAATATTTTCAGTTTGGAATTGCTCTTTGATTTTTTCTACATAACCAACGGGAATTGTAGATTTAATGATCATAACAGCATCTTTATTGATAGCCAAAACATTGGAGATGACATTTTCAACAGTCCTTGTGTCGAAATAATTTTTATCAGGGTCATAATTTGTAGGAGTAGAAATGATAATAAAATCAGCATCCTTGTAAGCCAAATAATCATCAGTGGTAGCACTAAGGTTTAATTTATTGTTTTTTAAATATAGTTCAATCTCTTTGTCAATGATCGGAGAAATTCTTTTATTTATCATATCAACTTTTTCTTGCACGATGTCTTTTGCTACGACCTCATTGTGTTGAGCGAGCAATACTGCAATAGAGAGTCCTACATAACCTGTTCCAGCGATACTAATTTTCATGTTTTTACTCCTTTTTTATTTCCACCAGCCTTCTTCATTCATAAAACTTTCAATCTCCTTTTTATATTCTTCAAAATTCTCTTTAGAACTTATATAAAAAGGTTTGCTATATTCTATTTTTATTCTTGAAAAGGGATAAGGACAATAAAATCTATCCCATGAATTAAAGACCCAGGCATCAGAGACATGAGTTCTGGTGGCTATGATTGGCAATTTTGTTAAATAAGCAAGCTGTAAAACACCTTCTTTTAAAATTTGAGCCGGTCCTTTAGGACCGTCTGGAGTTATTGCGAGAGAATGATTTTTTGAAAGTTTTATCATTTCTTTTAGTGCGGACATACCTTTTCGCGAAGAAGACCCACGCACCGCTATAAAACCAAATTTAATGGCAGGTGCTGCCATATAATTTCCATCTCTGGAAGGAGAAATCATAATAGCAACCTTCTCATTTTTACGATTTATCATGAGAGGCATAATATCTCTATGCCAAAATGCATAAATAGCGTGTGGATAAGGTTTTTTGAGTCCAGTGATAGTGTATCTCATCGTATGATAAAGAACATTGAGAAAAACATAAGAAAGTTGTCTCTCAATAAACAATAAAAATTGATGTGTTAAATCTTTCATATAGCTATTCCATGTATTAAATTATTTATCAAATCAGCGGTAGTTTTCGATGCCGATAGAGTCCCCAAGATATCATGCAAATCCTTGAAATGTGAGGACATTTTTTGATATTCATCTTCATTATCCAGATAAAATAAAATAGTTTCAATAATTTTATCTCTATTTACATCATTCTGTATCAATTCAGGAACAATCAATTTATCAAAGATTATATTTGGCATACCAATATATTTTACTTTGATAATCCTTTTAGCAAGTATATATGATAAGCAATTAGCTTTATATACAATGACAAAAGGTGTTCCGATACAAGATGTTTCTATAGTTGATGTTCCAGATTTTACAATCAAAAAATCTGAATATTTAATCATTTCGTAATTATTTTCATCAATTATTTTCATATCTTTTAGCTGATTTTTGAGCAATAAATCATCGAACATTCCTTTAGGAAGAGAATTTGATTTAGATATCAAAAATTGATAGTTTGGTTTTATATTTTTTAGCTTTTTAATCACTTCTAAATAAATTGGTAAGAGTCTTTGAACCTCATTAGCTCTTGACCCTGGGAAAAAGCCTATCCATTTTTGCTTTATAGCGAGCTGGTATTTTTCCGCAAAACCATTTTTATCAAGCTGAAAAACTATCTCTTCTTTCACTGGATGCCCCACATAAGAAGACGGAATCAAGTAGTTATCAAGCATTTTTTTTTCAAAGGGTAAAATACAAGCCACATAATCGCAATATTTTTTTAGTTTAAGGACTCTGAAATGTTTCCAAGCCCAAAATTGTGGACAGATAAAATAAAAAACCTTTAAACGCAATTTAAAAGACATTCTGGCTATTCTTAGATTCAAACCAGGGTAATCAACCAAAACGACTAAATCGGGTCTATTTTGTGCTAAAAATTTCTTTAAAGAATATTCGACTTTTAGTATAAATGGTAAATGCTTAACTACTTCTGCAAAACCCATTATTAAGAACTTTTCATAAGGGAATAACAGTTCTAATCCTTGGTTTTGCATCAAAGGACCTCCTATGCCTATATGTTGTATAGGAGATATGTCTTGATTTAGCTGTTGCATTACTTTTGAGGCATGTAAATCCCCGGATTTATCACCTACAAGCCAAAAAATTTTTTTCATATTAGACCTTTTAAAATCTTTAATAAATCTTCAGTATAATCCTTTATCTGTTCAAAGGCTGTTTCAAAATAAGAAAAATCCATACCATATGGGTCTTCAATTTCATTTTCATGCCCAGTATATTCAGCAAATGTAAAGATTTTGTTTTTAGCATCTGGAAATCTTTCTAATAAATGTTTTTTTACATCTTTAGACATACAAAGCAATAAGGAGCTTCTACGAACAATCCCTTCGTCAACCTGAATAGAAACTCTCTGGGCAGAATCAATTCCATTTTTTTTCAATACAGTTTTTGCATCAGTAGAAATCAATTTTCTATTTTCTATCAAACCACAAGATTCAACACGAAAAGCTATGTTTTCCTCAACTAACCTTTTGTTAGCGTAATATTCCGCTATAGGACTTCTACATATATTTCCGATACAGACAAATTGAATTAAAGGTTTTTGAAATGATTCCTTTATTTCAGAAAATGGAATACTACCCTCTCGTAAACACTTTATTTGCAAATCTTTATTCTCGTTGTCAAAGATATCTATTAGTGTTGAAGGGATAGGTTGATCGGCAGGTTCATTTTCGTCATAAAGTCCATAATCGAACCAATCAGAAAATTGTTTGTGTAAGACAGAGACATCCGTGCAATAAGGATTTCCAGAGATGTTGATACTAGTGCTGACAATAGGATGCCCTATCTTTGTTATAAACTCTCTCAGAATATTGCTTTTAGGTATTCTTAAGGCAACTTTTTGGTTTTGCCAAATATGAGCAAAACTATCATCATCTGTCGATAAAATAGTAGTTAAATTGCCCGGAAAATATTGATTCAATAAGGAATAGAGCTTATTGTTTTCAAGTAACGGAAATTTATATAACTTTATCTGTTCTATAGACGAAAAAAGCAAAATAAATCCTTTTTGAGTGTCTCTCTGCTTTAGTTCATGTATTTTATTGATAGCATTCTCACTAAAAGCAGAACAGCCAATTCCAAAGATATTTCCTGTAAAATGCAAAAACACATCATCTGGACTGTGTCGAATCTCATTTCCTGTCTTAAAAATATTGATCATCTATATCTCTCCTTATAAAACTAAATATTATTATTTTATTGCCCAACACTTACAAAATCCAAAGGATTCACAGGCAATCCATTTCTCCTCAATTCAAAATGTAACGAAGGCTCAGTCGCTGTCCCTGTCATGCCAGAGCGAGCAATCACCTGCCCACGAACAACCATATCGCCTCTCTGCACAAGTAAATCATTGTTGTAACCATAAACAGAATGAAAACCATTTTTGTGGTCGATGATTAGCATCCAACCAGAACCAGTGAAGACATCAGAAAAAACGACCTCACCATCTGAAAAAGCTCTGACCAAAGAATTTTCAGGTACAGCTATATTTATGCCGTTGGAAATAGTCGATATATTGTATCTTTCATTTCTTCTTGGTCCAAAATGGACAGTTATTAAACCATTTAAAGGAGGTTCTACCCCATTTGTAAATTCATAAGTTGGTATAGGTCTTTGAGCATTGTCTCTGAGCATATTTATAAGACTTTGAAGAGCAATAGCAGACCTCTCTAACTCATTAGCTCTATTTTGAAAATCTTCTCTTTGTTTATCAAATGTTTCAATATCTGTATCTAATCTTCTGATGTCTGTAGCGATAATATTCAATCTTTCTTGTTCTTCTCTCGATAAATTTTGGGCAACTTCGTACTCTCTTGCCCGAGTTTGCCTTTCCAAAGATATATTAGTCATTTCATCATTGACCCTATTGTTCTCATGGAATAAATTTCTTAAATATATGCCCAGAAAATGTGATTTATTTTCTTGCTGTTTTAGTTTTGTTTCAGATAGGTCCGTAAATAATAGATGCAGCAAGGTCTGATTAAGAGATTGCTGTAGTTGCGAAAGAGTTGTCTCAGTCTGATTTAAAAGATTATTTGATAAGTCAAGGCTTCTTTGCAGATTTTGTTGCGAAACAGACAATTCTTGAACCCTTCTCTCCATAACATTATACTGGGTTTCTGTTTGATGTCTGCTTTCAATTGCTTCTCTCATCCTTTCTTCAGCCTCCAAAGCACTCTGTCTTTGTTCTTCAATCATTGATCTCATATCAGATAGTTCTCTTTCGCGTTGTCCTAGATCATCTGTAAAAACTATCGATACAGTTAAAATTATGATAAATAAAGCATATAACTTTTTTTTAAAGACTTTTTTAAGAAAATAATCCATAATATTGCCATTTCAATTTTTTTTACTTTTTTGTCAAACAATATTTTATAATCCAAAATAAGCTAAGGGTTTTAAGGAAAACTCTTATAGTATTTCTAATAAATGAAGGAAACTATTGTTTAGTATATTTGAAAAGACGTCGTTAGCATTAGTAGCGTATCCCTGGCGAATTAGTTCTTTTGATATTCTTTTTCGTTCAGTAATTTTATCATTCGTCAGAACATTTTCATAATTTAGCATGTAGCCGTCTTTTACTAATTCACAAAACAGTTCGTGTAGTATCCTGTCTTTTTCCTCTTCTATTTTCAATATTTCAAACTGCATTTTTTCTATATCAATATCCAAAGCAATTAAGTGGCACACACAAGTCTCATCAAGACCTGCTTCGCCATCAAAACAGCAAGAAAGTTCTATGCCTGTAGTGTAATTTAATCCATACTTCGTTGCCAATTTTGCTGCCTCAATATTGCCTTTTACTTGATCGTGGTCTGTTATTGCAAACCCTTTAATACCTAGTGTTTTTAATGCTTAGACTATTTCAGGGACGGTTTTAGTGCCATCGCTATATGTCGAATGTATGTGAAAATTAATATTTGATTTCATCAATCTTTATTATCAACTCTTCTTTCCTCTATAGCCATATTCTTTGTTGCTTCACTGCCCTTATAATCACTGCGTTTTTCTCTTTCCATTCTTCTTTTACATTGTTAAATCCAGCTTTTTGCAACATCATTATTTGATTATCTATTGTGTATGGTATATCGTAATGGTAAAATTCTCCATGCTTTATGCCTTGTTCACTTCTTAATCTTTTATTTTTAGATAAATGGAAATCTTCTTCTTCTTGGGTAAATACCATATAATCACATTCAATATACTACCCATTGGGGACAAGTGCGTTGAATATTTTTCTATAAAGTTTAATCTTTTCTTCATATTCAAAATGATGTAAGGTTTGATAGGAGATTACAGTATCAAATATATTCTTTCCAAAATTATATTCCAGATAATTTGCTTTGATTAAATTTATGTTTTTCCCTGCAAATTTCTCCAGTAGTTTATCGAGCATTTTTTGTGACATATCAATTCCAGTTATATTAATGTCTGGAAACCTTTTAAAGATTTCTATAAGTTCCAGTCCAGTTCCACATCCTAAATCTAATAGTACTTTAGAATTTTCTGGTAATAATTCGGCAATTTTTAAGTATCCATTCCTTATGTGTGATTCTGACATCATATGCTCTTCATATGTGTCTATTCTGTTTTCAAACAATACATCTATTTTTTCAAGTATGTCATTCGCCATTTGCAATCATTTTTACCCAATTTTTAGCTTCACAATGGGGGCATTTTAATTTTTTAGTATCCATGCTATATAGCGCCCATGCCGATTCCATAAAAGTTTTAGGTTTAAATGAGTTAGAACATTTTGGGCAGTTATTAGGTCTGAGCAAAGGCTATTTCCTTTTTCTTTGGATCTCCGTTTTGAGCAATTAAATAGCAGGCATATCTTGTTAAATAATAATCTTTTACTTCTCTTTCTGCTGTGGAGCCTATGGTGACCATTTTGCCGGCCCCGGCAAAATGGTATTCCGTGTCGTGGCCTGCATTTTGGCAGCTTTCTTTAGCTTTTTCCAAAGCATTTTCAAATCTACGCCAAGTGCCATAACCAAGTAAGACCTGCAATTCTCTTGCACTCCAGCATTCTACTCCCTCGTATTCAAACGAGGCTTGTTCAAATTGGTCGAACAATTTTTTATTTCATTCATTGAGTTCATTTATCCTCTTAAATCTCAAAATCTTCCGATTTGAAATTGCTATAATATCTTCCTTTTTCCGCTGTGAATTTTAAAACAATAAAGTCTCCGCCATCCGCACCACCAGAGTAGTAAACGGTCATATCGTCTTTCCATAACTCTTTTTTAATGTTGAGGTCATCGACCACTTCCATCTTGCCTTTGAGCATCACACCTCTAAAAAATCTCTTATCGCAGAAATAGACACAAGCTTTTGGATTATCTCTAAATTGTTTTATTTTTTGTGATGGACTATTTGTGTGCCAATAAATCGTCTTTATGCCTTCTCTTTTCACGGGTTGGAGCATTGCTTTAGTGTTTGGGAAACCTTCTTCATCTACCGAACTGATAAAACACACTGATTGTTTGTCTATCAAATTTCCTATAGTTTCTACTGGGTTACGCATCATATTTTTTTACCTTTTTTCGTTTTCGATAGTTCGTTTTCCATGTCATAGTTCTCTATAAAACTCCCTGCTCTTTTTTGTTCACAAAATCCATGACATAAATCATAGCTCCATGATCTTTAATTACAGTAGCTTGGGTTATGATGACTCGCAGAATGATTGAATCTGGACTATCCTCTCCGCCGACCTCATCGAACCACTTGAAATATTTTTTCATCTTTGTTCTGATTTCGGCATTCTTTTCATCTTTAACCCAGCCGATATTTTCGCCAATTCCTTTGCCAGAAATCCACTGACCACAAACTGAGAATGCGACCTCTTTGTTTTGTTCGATTTCCCTCATTTTAGCAGACTTTGCATAAGTAGAGATGTAAAACACACCCTCTTCATAATAAGCATCCACATCACGAACACGAGGAGTAGGTTTTCCTTCATTATTCGGTTCTATTGAGATTGTCGCAAGGGCTAATAGATTGTCCTTGCCGTTGCCACATCTTTCTTCTATCAGTTTTAGTCCTTCATCAAATTTAGACATTTTTATCTCCTTTTATACCTTTTCCTCATAAAACAATATCTGCCAGCGAATCCCGAACTTATCAGTAACCATCCCAAATAGCTCTGAAAAGAAAGTCGGAGCAAGTTCAAAATACACTTCACCACCTTCGGAGAGTTCGCTAAAAATCCTTCTAATTTCTTCTTTATCGTTTGTGCTGATAGTGGGACTGATGTTGTTGCCTGCTTTGAAGCTACTGCTAGATGGTAAATCTGAGAACATTGCCGTCATATTGTCTAAAAGTATCCCAGCATATACTATCCTGTTTATATCGCTTTCTGCGATAGGGTTGTTTGGATCGGTTGGTGCTTCGCCGTAGGTCATCAAATTTCTTACCTCAGTTTTAAAAACTTTAGCGTAGAATTCTACAGCTTCACGGCAGTTCCCGTCAAAATAAAAGAACATTTCTAATCTCATAATAAAATACCTCATGTATTATTTATTTTTATTTTCGGTCAAAATAAATAAAATAGCTATTTTGTCAACAAGGATTTTGGCAGGATAATAACCATAGCGTTCAAAATATTTTTCAGTAGTGGGTATCAATCTTAACATTCATTGTAAGCATCGAATGATGTTCGTTCTATTCTTGTAAAACCCTTAACGACACTGATGGTAAGTTTAGCACCAAATTCAACTTTGGCACTGACTTTATCACGAACGGTAGGACGAATCCAAGATTGAGAAATACTAACGATACTATCTGCTATTTTGTGTTTATCGTTGATGTACATTTCAGTCTGTTGCTCGTAGAATTACTATCTACCCTGTGTTAAAAAAAGTTATAGACGAAATATGTGTTGTGTGAATAGAAGATACTAAGGGAAGTTTATTTTGGAGCGGGCAACGGGATTCGAACCCGCGACCCTCAGCTTGGGAAGCTAATGCTCTACCGACTGAGCCATGCCCGCTCACTAATTTTATGTTATTAACCACAATATCCATTATATGTTACAAATTCATTCTTCGCTTCCATTCGCAAGGTAGTTAGACAGGATGTTTAACTACAACTGCTTTCACTATCTCCCCAAATCTTTCATGGAAAGGCCCTGCAATCACAACATCACGCGAAATGTCGCTATGTAAACCGATTTTGATTATTTTTATGCCATTATCTTCGCATGATTTAAGATAAATAGAGCATATTTTTATTGCCTCATCGATATCCAATGGCGTGTATTCTTTTTTTATATACATATTTTCCAATTCGGTATCTTTTAAGACCAAAAGCGGGTATAATCTCACAAAATCTGGCTTTATCTCTATCAATTTATCAATATTCTCTTTGATGCTTAAAGAGTTTTCCTCTGGTAAACCTATCAACAATTGTATTGATAGATTAAATCCATTTAATAAAACCATATTGCAAGATTTTTCAGCTATCTCACTTGTATATCCTCTATTTATTGATTTTAAACCATTATCGGAAAAAGTTTGTATTCCTAGCTCTATAGTATTAATTCTCCAAGACTTCAAATATTGCAATATTTTATCGTTTATTAAATCGGGACGAGTTGATATTCGAAAAAATGTTTTTTCGTCCATGAAGGGTGTTATTTTTGACAAATAAGAGTTGATTTCTTCTATGGTCAATCTTGTAAAAGTTCCACCATAAAATGCTATTTCTTTGTATTTATTTTTATGTTTATTGATGAAATTTTGGATTTGGAGCAAGTCTGGAATAAATTCTTTATTCTCATCAGATTTATTTAATACTTTCGTAATTTTATTCTGATCGCAATAAATACACCTATAAGGACAACCCTGATGTGGTATGAATATAGGGTAAATTATATTAGTTTTAATTTTCTGCATGCATTTTGTGCTGCTTTTTGCTGGGCTTCCTTTTTATTTAAACCTTTACCTTGACCACATAACTTCCCTTCAATAAACACATCCATAACAAATAATTTATGATGATCTGGACCTTCTTCAGAAATCAATTCATACTCAGGTACGTTTTGATACAGCGATTGGGAATACTCTTGTAAAATACTTTTATAATTTATTAAATCTTGAGCCATTACCTGCTTTTCAAAATCTTCCAAGATAAACGTTTTGATAAACTTTTTTGCCTTATCAAGTCCACCATCGAGATATATGGCACATATTATTGATTCCATCGTGTCTGAAACTATTGATTTTCTTCCTCTACCACCATTTTTATCCTCTTTTTCGCTCATCAATATAAATTCTGAAAGTTTTATATTATTTGCTTTCAAGGCTAAGTATTTTTCTGAGACTATACTTGATTTGATTTTGGATAATTCGCCTTCTGCTTTGTCAGGAAAAAGATTAAACAAATGCTCACAAACAGCTAAGCCCAAGACAGAATCTCCTAAAAATTCCATCCTTTCGTAGTTTGTCCCAAATACCTCATCGTCTTCAGATGAGGATGTTAACGAATCATGAGTTAAGGCTGATTTTAAGATATTTAAATTTTTAAATTTATATTTTATCAATTTTTGCAAGTCGGACAATTTGAGCTTAAGTTCAGGCTCTATTGTCGAACTTTCATTTTTCTTGAAAAATGTTTTAGCTATTCTATCTGATAATTTTTCCAAAAAATATCCTCATTGCAAAATATCACTTTTATTTATGATGTTTGTGAAAAGCTATGCTTTTGGTTTATGCCCCTCTATAGGAGAGGGGCATAAAAAAGTTAATATTTCTTAAAAAGTATCACCGCATTGTGTCCACCAAATCCAAGCGAATTGCTCAAAGCATATTCAATATCAAGCTCTGTTACTTTGTTGTGACTATAATTTAAATCACAATCAGGGTCTGGTGTCTCAAAATTGATTGTCGGATGAACTTTCTTGTCCTTGATTGCCATAACCAATGCTATACCTTCGATTCCGGCTGCAGCACCGAGTGTATGCCCTACCATTGATTTGGTCGAATTTATTACTACTTTATAAGCAGCTTCTCCAAAAATTGATTTTATTGATAAGGTCTCGTTTTTATCATTCAGAGCAGTCGATGTGCCGTGTGCATTGATGTATTGGATGTCGGATGCTAATATACCTGCATCATTAATTGCCATCTGCATAGCCCGTGCTCCACCTTCACCGCCTTCGGCAGGAGCTGTGATGTGAAATGCGTCGTCTGACGCCCCATAACCTACTACTTCTGCGTAGATATAGGCATTTCGCTTTAATGCGTGATCTAATTCTTCAAACATCATAAATGCTCCACCTTCACCCATAACAAAGCCATCCCTATTCAAATCAAAGGGACGACAGGCTTTTTCAGGTTCATCATTTCTTGTACTCAAGGCTCGCATTGAACAAAAACCAGCAAAGGACAATGGTGTCACTGCTGCTTCAACTCCGCCTGCCAAAATTGCATCAGCATCTCCATATTGAATTGTCCGTAAAGCAGTTCCAAAAGCATGATTTGCTGAAGAACAAGCTGACATGCAGTTAAAATTGATTCCTTTAAATTCATACTTGATTGCTATGCTACCTGCTGCTATGTTCCCTATCATTTTAGGGATAAAAAATGGACTAACTCTTCGAGGACCTTTCTCTATAAGGTTTGAGTGCTGCTCTTCTAGTGTCAACATCCCACCTATCCCAACACCTGTGATCACACCTACACGCGTTTTATCAAAATTCGTCTTCAACAATCCTGAATTTTGAACCGTTTCCTCTGCAGCTGCCATCGCATACTGGGTATATAAGTCGTTTTTATCGACTTCTTTTTTTTCAAAATAATTCAAGGGGTCAAAATTTTTGACTGTTCCTGCTATTTTTGTGCTGAAATTTGTTATGTCAAAGCGGTCTACTGTTCGGATGCCACTTTGTCCAGCTAATAAATTTTTCCATGTTTCTGCAAGGTTGTTACCAACGGCATTGACCGTTCCCATACCTGTGATTACAACTCTTCTTTTCTTCATAGTTAGAACTCCATAATAGTTGTAAGATGATAGATAAAGAGCACCGACGGACTCAATCTTTTGATTTATCCGTAGAGATTGGATACCGTCGGTACTTGTCTACATTTTGGTGAACTATTTCATGTTTTTTTCGATATAATCAATCGCATCCTGAACAGTGCGAAGCTTTTCAGCTTCAGTTTCAGGGATTTCCATATTGAATTCATCTTCAAATTTCATGATAAGTTCAACAGTATCGAGTGAATCCGCTCCTAAATCCTCAATAAATCGAGCTGAAGGCGATATCTCACTCTCTTCTACACCGAGTTTTTCAACAATTAATTCCTTTACTTTTACAGTAATGTCCATAATTATCCTCCATTTATATATTTTTTATTTACATTATTAAACCACCGTCTACATTAAATGTCTGTCCGGTGATATAGCTTGACTCATCTGAAGCGAGAAATAGGCATAGATTTGCCACATCTATAGGTTTTCCCATTCTTTTGAGAGGTATAGCTTTTGCATATTCTTCAATGACTTTTTCATCTAATACTGAGGTCATTTCGGTTTCTATAAAACCCGGTGCTACTGCATTACATCTTATTCCACGAGAGGCAAATTCTTTGGCTGTGGACTTTGTCAATGCAAGGATACCGCCTTTTGAGGCTGCATAGTTTGCCTGTGCAGCATTACCCATGATCCCGATTACAGAGGCAATATTGATAATAGAGCCAGATTTTTGATTGAGCATTATACGAGACACCTTTTTTGTGCATAAAAATGTCCCTTTGAGATTTACATTTATCACTGCATCCCAGTCTTGTTCTGACATTCGCATGATCAGGTTATCTTTGGTGATCCCTGCATTATTTATCAATATATCTATTGTTTTATATTTATTTATGACATTCTTAAAGCAGTTTTCTATGCTATCTGCATCGGTTACATTCATCACAAAACCATCTATGCGAGAGCATTTTTCAGCAAGTTTTTGAACAGCTTTTTCGACCATTTCTTGATTAATATCAGTGATGATAGTAATTGCTCCGCTTTCAGAGAGCTTTTCAGCTATAGCAAAACCGATACCTTGGGCTGAACCTGTTATTATGGCTACTTTATTTTCCAAGTTAAACATCTACACTCCAATGTTTTTTTTTACATAAATATATTCAATAAATCTAAATATAATTTTTGATTCAGTCGATTTTTTTTTTTTTGTATTTTTTGTCAAGAGATATCGTATTTTTCGTCTATTATTTTTTGTATTTTTTGTTTTTTTCTATTACTAAAGGTGGTTTTTAAAGTTTGATAGATTGAAATATTTTGTACATTGATAATATGTAAAGATACATGTTTTTTATTGTGCCAAAGTAAAGTTCGATAAAAATAATAAAAAGGGATATATTTATCAATATTGTTTAATAAAAAGCGAAGTAAAGTTCCACATATTTTTCGTTTCTGACGCTACAAGTCTATCTGGTCATGTCCCTAATGGCTAAAATGTCTTTATTATAAATATGAAGAAAGAAGGATTATAGAAAATAGATATAATACTTGATAGGACAATAGTTGACAGAATAGAGTAAGGGTATCTATGGCTTTGTGAAGACTTTTAAATAACTTGTAGAAGTGAGTTTATTAAATAGCCTCAATAATAATGATTCCGCAGAACATCAAGAGAGATTTCATATAATTGAGAGTATTTTTTGACTGACGGTGATATTACTACCTTGAATAGTGGCTAAACCTTGATACTACAAATTTTGAAAATGAAAAATTGAATCCAGCTGGCGTTAACCTTGCGTCAGATTTATCATTTACATTATATGTTGTAATGAATAACTCTTTGTTTCTTATTGCATTACGAATATCTTCATCCGACATCATTCCAGTTCCTAGTGTCAATTTTTTGTTTTGGTTTAAATTATTTTCATCCAATAACATATTTATATCTCCTTAAAGTTTTTTGCTTCCATAACAGTATTTATTAGAATTTTTTATATCTTCCCGTCTTCATAAAAAATATAAAATGATGATATCATTTGATAATAACCATTCTATTTGTTTTTGTATATCCATTTATACGCATTCTATAAAAATATATACCACTTCCGACAAACTTTCCACTATCATCCGTTCCATTCCACATCACACTATGTTTCCCTGCATAATAATGGTTGTTAGTTAAAATGCGAATTCTTTGCCCTCTTACATTGAATATTTCGATAGATACTACAGAATCACTTGCTAAATCAAAGTAAATTGTAGTTTCAGGGTTGAATGGATTTGGATAGTTCCCTCTCAATTGTGTTGTTAAAGGTACTTGCGTCTCATCTATATCGTCAACCGTAACATCAATAAAAGCAGGCTTGGTGATACTACTTTCACCACCATTAATGGTTAATGTAACATCATAAACAGCAGCAACATGATATGTGAACACAGGATTCTGTTCAGTTGAATCTGTAATTCCATCACCAGTAAAATCCCATTCCCATGACATCGCACCTATGGAGATACAAGTAAAATGTACTTCTAATGGTGCAAAACCTGTAGTAGGCGATGCTTCAAAATCAGCATTTACAGGTGGTGTGACAACAATGAAATGAGGTTTTGTCACTGTTTTCTCACCATCGTTTATACTCAACGATACTGTATATGTTCCAATATCATCATAAATAAAAACTGGGTTTTGACTAGATGAAATGTGGATCCCATCACCAGTAAAGTCCCATGCCCATGCAGTAATAACTCCTATAGAAAGGTCAATAAACTGAACTGTCAGAGGAGCTATACCAGATGTAACATCAGCTGTAAAGTCTGCTGTTAATTCGACAGGATGATACTCATAAGCACCTATACTTATCTGCCCATTTACTATTCTCGGATTCCCTGCTAAATCATATTCTGGAAACGTATAGTCTGGTATATCAAGCGTTCCCATGCCTATGCCAAGAGAATCATGGCGGAGCATTTCTGGATGTGGTCCATTACCCAAAAATGTAGGTTCTCCATTTATATTGTTTATAAACTCTACATCCCAAGATGAAGGTGCATAAGTAACTGATGATTCAATGTTTGGATATAGATTATGAGAAAATAAGACAGAGCTTTTAAGAGGACCATAATTATTTAAAAGAGAAAATCTATTATATGGTATATTATTGTAAAAAATGCAATTATAGAAAGCAAAACTTGTATAACCAGTACCCTCAAATGGACGTTGATTGTGTGAATTATCAGTGAAAGTACTATTGATAAACCTTACATAACCCCTTTGAAAAGTTTCTGATCCCAAAGAACCTTCGATACACAAGACATTGGGTCGTACCCAGGGGTAATCTTGTGTTCCTGATATGTTTTGTACATCCTTTATCAAAACATTTGTAAAGGTTGTGTAACTACTTTCGCTAGTGAAACGTCTTTCTGTGTCATTAAATATTCCGAAATTTCCACCGATTATTTTTATGTCCTCAAAATGTGCATTAAAACTATTACCTGCAGCAAGTGCCCATCTTTGATATTCTTGCATAGTTATTCTATCTCTATAAATTTCAATATTTTTAGCATAAAAGTTTGTCGTATTAGCCATTTGTATCCACCCTTGAGCTTTCTGTTCAGTATTTCTTTCATCATATCGAATATTTTCTAATTTATAAATGTTAAAATGGGAATCGCCCAAGAAACCTATTGCTAAGTCTCCATAATGCCTACCGGGCCAACGATATAGATTCTTTATAGTAAAGTTCTTCAGAGTTATATTTTCAGACATTCCGTCTAGTTGTCCCCAATCCATCATGCCAGAAACAATACCTATGCTTAGACCACCTACATCAATGATAGTATTATCCATACTTTCACCAATAAATTTTACATGTGTTTTTAGGTGAATAGGAAATAGAGTTCCTGTTTCGTAGCTATGTATTCCATCTGAAATATGAAGAGTATTTATGTTCTGTTCATTTGCCATTATCATAGCCATGCCTTTTGTGATTGACTGTAGAGGTGTAGAAGCAGTTAAACCATCGTTACTATCATCACCATAGGCAGATACATATACATCAGCATCTACTTCTGTAATATATGCTTCTTCAAAATGGAAATTCACTGATGTATTGGAATTTACATTCCATGTAGTAAAATAGTTAAAAGTCCCTATTCCTAGATGTACATCTTGAATATTGGTGTTGTTCAGGTGTATGTCGTTAAAAAATCTTGCTGTGTTCATAAAAACATTGTTTTTTTGACCGACCTCTGCATTAAAAAATATTGGCAGACTTTGAGAAACAGAAGGGAAAGCAATAGCTACTCCACCCGCTCTTGACATAGACATATTATATGACACATTATTTGCAGTAAATGATACTGCTGATCTAACAGTTGTAATCCCGCCTCCAAGCAAGCCTGCGTGGTTATTATGTATGTGGTTATAATTAATGAATGCTGTAGAATTATTTATGTAGATGCCACCGCCTGCACCTGAAGTGGAAACCTCGGGGTCAAGAATTGCAAATCCATTTTGAATAGTAAAGCCCTCTATTGTTACATTTTGGGAATTTGTGATGGTTACAACAGAACTAAGCCTATTTCCATCTATGATTGTTTGGTTTATATATTCTTCATCGCCTCTGGATGTGAAAAGGCTAGCTATATAAAGTGATTTTGAGACGATTTGAAGGTTTTCTTCGTAAAAACCTGGATTGACTAAAATCATATCACCATTTGATGCAAAATCAATTGCTGCTTGGATTGTTTGAAAGTCAAATCCAGAACCATTTCCTACTGTGAGAGTCATTGCGTAAACATGAGAGACAAAACTCATGCATAATACTAAAAACAATATAATTGATTTCATTTATACTCCGTTATGAAATATTAAGATTTGAATAGAGACTGGTGCATATTACCGCTGAGTGAGATTATACACCAGCTCTATTTTTTATTCTCGGTTGCTGAGATACACTAAACTATTTCATCAAAATCATTCGTCCAACAACCTGACTATTATCGGTGGAGATTCGATAAAAATAAATGCCACTAGAAACGTTATTTGATTTTTCATTTGTTCCATCCCATCTTAATGTATGCGATCCTTGTGGAAGAATTCCATTAAAAAGAGTATTTATTTTTTGCCCTCTGATATTGTAAATATCAACTGCTACAGTTGTTGTTTCAGATAAATTGAAATTTATTGTTGTTTCTGGGTTAAATGGATTGGGATAAACACCATGATCTAATAAATCGTCATTAGCATCGTTATCATTTCTGCCACCTCTTCCGTAACTCATTATCGTAATTGCGTGTCCTACATTACCAGCCACCAGTATTTCTTCAATGAATCCTTCCGACACATCATCATATACTTCGACTTCAGGGTCTAATTGTATAATCCTGCCTCTATCTCTTGCTACTCTTATATTAAGTTCTTCGTTTTCATATCCTTGAGTATAAGCAAATATTTGAAGTGGAAAACCATCAAATAAAACGGAACCTACACATGTATCACCAGCAAAAACACCAAGTTCAGTAATACCACTACTTACTATCCCGATATCTAGGATATCAATAATCTCGAATTCTCTTTGATATTCAAAAGTAAAAAATTCACCAGGCATCACTATGCCTGATTTTGCTCTTGTTCTAGAGTCTGTCCATTGAAAATTTGCTATAGGGTCAGCATTTTCGGTTAGTGTTATTTTGTAGGTTTTTCCAAATATCATAGGACGAGAAATTAAAGGATCTATGCCAGGCAGAGAAGACGCACGATAAAAATCTACAGACCAATCATCGGAACGAACACTTCTAATATGTGGTAAATATGGTCCTAATGCAGCTCTTACACATTGTTCTTGGGATAAGTTGTATGTCACCCAATATGTGCTACCAGCAGTAAATATTTCAGAATATGGCTCTATGGGTAGAAGCTCGCCTTCCAAATTGGTTAAACCCAATGAATCAGCTTGTATTATCATACCAAGATTTACATCTGCCAGTGGTGGATTTGAACCTGGAAAGTAATGTTCCCAGTAATTGTTGAAATATATAGAATAGCCATCTTTATATTCTATTTCTCTTACATACTCATAAGCATTTAAAATAATTTCATGATTTGGATATACACCATTTGCGGGTAACACTGGAGTACTATGCCAATTACCTTTAGATGTATTATGATATTCTCTCACCATTGTTTTTGTATTAGTTGAAAAATCCTTGAATATGATTGGCTTTCCATATACGGGCATATATAAAAGTTCATCGTATCCAATCGCAGCATAAGGAAGAGAAGGAGTGTAGGGTATATCATTTCTTGTAGTTATAACAGCATTGTAATGATTTCCATCTGGTAGATAGGTGTAATATAGTCCCGGTGCTGTTATCATACCCTCTTCTTTGCCTCTATAAGCAAATGCTTCAAAACCATCAGAAAACACAAAATTGATTGTTGAAAATGTCCAAATATTGTTCTTTGCAAGTGCTCCACTTAATCCACGAGCAATGTCCCAATCTGCCTCTTTTATATGCATGAGTAGAACAGCAAATATTAGAGGGGATGGACCATCTGTGAGTGATGCAGTAATCAAAGTGTTTATTTCGCTATCTCGAAGGTGTTGATTTTGATTTATGTAAAAATTCAGCGGACTAATCATTGCTGCACCATCAAACATAAAAGAAAATCTTCTTCCTGCTAAATCATAGACATAAGGTGCTTTTTCTTCACCACTTGAAGTATAAAACCAAAATTGTTTCATATTGCCATAAGGATATAGTATCCTATCAATTTGGACACCCGCACCAAATCCAACATGAAGATCAAACAAACGCTCATTCGGCAATCTTGACCATTGCCCATTGGGGTCATTTTCTGTAGCTCCATAAATTACCACCCCTCGAGTAAGTGATAGAGTGTTTTCTTGAATTGCTTCTACAAAAGTAGCCGTTGTTCCTCTTGCATTTTTGATGTATGCACTGTTTTTTCCCATAATTAGAGTCATGTCAGTTGAAAAGGCTAGTGTTATTGCCATTAGCATCAACATTGTTAAAATAGGTGTTTTGGTTTGAATGTTGCTAAAAAGCATCCTTAAACCATTCATAATTTTTGTTTTAGTTTGGGTTTCATCACGAAATTTAGTTAAGTTCATTTTGAGTTCTCCTTTAAATTTTTTTGTTGTGTTTTCGATAAATTCTTTCATTTTCCCTCCTTGAAAGTAATTCTTTTTAACAGTGTTTAGTTATACGTGTAGATAATCAATTGCGTTCCATCAGGTAGGTCTATACAGACTTTTTCTTTAATCCTACCAAATAGGATTATCTCGTTTTCTTCGGCTTCTTCTCTATCGATGATGATTTCAATATCGCCGATGTTTTCTGCGATAAACAACTCTAACTCTTCAATGTTAAGTTTATCGCCTTTTTCTTGAAGGTATTGAAGAAGTAATTGTATTGGGTCACTACGTGTGTTCCCATTGTCAAATGATTCGACAAACCAATAAATTGTGTTTGACACACTTTGCATTTGTGCAGTTGGTGAGTCGAATGTTTCTACTTTCGTAATTGGATTGGAACAACCAATTACTAGCCCCAGCAATGCTAACATCATTATTGATGCTAAAACAATTCCAATTGCTTTGTTGAACTTTACTTTTCTGTAAAGTTTGCTTCTTTCTCTTCTTTCTCTTCTTAACATAATTTTCTCCTTTATGTTTTTGTTTTGGTTATTTATGGTTTTAATCTGGTACTACATCACTAAACAATATCGTATTTACTGTCATTTTCTGTAGTTCAGTTAATTCCTTCAGGGTCTTATTTTGCAAAAGTTGTTCTATTATCCTCGTTCTGATTTCTGAGCTTGTTAATACATCAGTATTCCACACTTTGCAAACATTGTGCATATGTTCTGGAAATTGTGTTTTATCAATCTCAAACAATTCATCATCTAATTCTTTACTTATATTTTTCAATTTTACAGGCATGTCTGGAAGCGTGTTCAATAAATCACTATCTGAAGAGCACGTTACAACCATATTTACATAGTCTTTTTCGTTTACGCCAATCAAATAACATTTTTCGTACAATCTTGCATATTTTTCTACGTGACTCGGATCTTTTGTAATCTTTCCCGTCAGATGACTATGTAAATTTTCTACATCAAGTCCTGCGTAGTCTTCCCAGCCTGCTTTCCTATTATCATAGTAAGTATTGAACTGCCATGAACGTTTTGCTTTTCCACCAAAGTAATTTATGTCTTCTAGGGAATCATATAGTTTCTGAACATAGCTTAATTCTTGCCATTTGATGTTTTCTTCTATCCATGCAAACGCAAAATTTATGCTTCCATCTTTGCGTTTTATATGAAATTTTTTAAGAAGGTTGTTTTTGTCATTTAGGGTTAGTTTAAACTTACATGCAAAAGAAATAATTGACCACAACAAAAAATTTAAATCATTTTTGGGGGTATAAATCTTTTTAGCATCTCTGTTTTCCATTGCTTTGATGAGTAATGGAACATATAAATCACAAACATATTTTGCGTATTTTGTATAAACTTTATGCTTTTGTTCCAACGCTCTTCTTGAATATTCTATAATCAGAATATTGGTGAGATATTTACCGCCGGTTAATTTATCAATATAACCGTATTCTTCTAATACTGCAATTTCGTTCTCTATAAAAATTGCTGGCACGCAAAGGTCTCTAGCTATTTCTGTAATAGTTTTAGCTTCATAATATGCAGAATAAGCTATATTTTGAGCTAAAAGTTTTCCTAAATATGTGTCAACATCCTCTCCATTTGTTCCAACCGTGCCATGCTGTCCTACGCCTTTGAATTTTACATAAGTAGCTTGACATGTATCTTTAAATTGCATTGTCATATTCTCCTTTAATGCTTTCCTAGCATTGTGTAGTTGGTATTTTACACTTCCAATTGGAATATTTAGTTTGAGGGCAATCTCATATACTTTCATTTTATCAAAATAGTACATATTGATTGTTTCTCTATAAATTTTTCCAAGATACCTGATTTCAGCATGAAGCCTATTATAAACATCCTCTTTAGATTGTGTATCATTGTCGCTGTTTTCAAATATGATATCTTGGTGATTTTCAAGTAGATGCTTATGTTTCTTTTCTTCCTCAACAAATCTGGCATAGACGTTACAAGAAGTTTTATAAATATAGCTATCGATGTATTCTATCTTTTCAACATTCAAAAGCGATTTGTAAACATCGAAAACTATGCAGGCCGCAACTTCTTCTGCTTTATCAATATCAAATTCTTTTGAAAAAGCAAAGCCAAATATAGTTTCTTTATACTCAGCAATTATTCTATCAGCATCTTCTTTTTTCATATTCTAAATTTCCTATCTCGAACTTAAAACTTCATTCTTGTTCGAGTTACTTCTAATAGGTGAGCGATTTGTCAAAAATATCCACAAAATATATTTATATATGTCTTTAAATGAATTGAAAAGCATTTGCGTCCAAATGCTTTCGGCAATCCACGAAAGATAAGTGCACTTAAATATAATCTGTTTGTAAATATTCCATGCTATTTGGTATTGTGTAACTAAATGTATAGCCTTGGTTTTTTCTGTTCTTTCTTCACTCATCTATTTAATCTCCAATTTGAACTCTGGACAAATTTAAGTCTATCCGAGCTCCCTTTATGATATGGGTGAGCGATTTGTTAAAACGGTTGGAAAAAAAATCGCTTTTTGAAAATATTTTTTTGAATAATCTTATATATGTATAAATACAAATATGTTGCGACATAATACTGTCTAGGTGATATTTGTTTGTCACAAAATTCAACCTTTTGTTCTTATCTATATTTCCTTTACCCATCTATCTAATCTCCAATTTGAACTCAGAAAAATTTAAGGCTATCCGAGTTCCTTTTTAAGATATGGGTGAGCGATTTGTTAAAACGGTTGGAAAAAATATCGTTTTTTGAAAATATTTTTTTAGACAATACTGCATGTGTATAGATATAAATATGTTGCAACACAATATTGTCTATATGATATTTGTTTATTACAAAATTCAACCTTTTGTTCTTTTCTATATTTCCTTTACCCATCTATCTAATCTCCAATTTGAACTCAGAAAAATTTAAGGCTATCCGAGTTCCCTTTAAGATATAGGTGAGCGATTTGTTAAAATGGTTGGAAAAAATATCGTTTTTTGAAAATATTTTTTTGAACAACACTATATGTGTATAGATATAAATATGATGCGACATATTATTGTCTGCGAGATATTTCTTTGTCACAAATTTTAATGTTGCGTGCTTTTCTATATTTACTTTACCCATCTATCTAATCTCCAATTTGAATTCAATTATTTTAAATCTAATCTAGCTTCCATATATAAAGACGACACTTTGTCAAAATTTTTACCCTATCTTTTCGTTTTTCTGTAATTACTACAATAATTCATGCTGTTTTATTGGCAAGTTTATTCTCATATCAATATTTACCTACATTCAAATCATTGTGGATAATAAAAACCTTTATTTTCCAAAATGTCTGTTTATAATATAAACTTTCCTCCTTTATAAATATGTGCCAATAAATTTTTTAGAGTCTTTAAACACCTGTATATTTGTTTTTTTGAAGAGCTGTTGACTTCTATCATTTCCATATCTTTTTTTTGAAATCTCTTTTCTTTACTGACCAAGTATTTCCATCCCAGATGTAGAGATAAACGATGACTTTAGTATTTACATCTGCTATCGCTTCCTCTACTGAATTGTAAATGGCATATTCCAGTTTATAGCCTCTATCCCTGTGGTATGCGATGCAATATTCATTGTCATGGCTTGTTTCATCGGGTGACTTGCCAGTAGTTCTGCCAAGCACACTTAAATCTCCTAATTTACAAAGTTCTTCTATCTGCTTTTGGGTGCTATAGTAGTTTTGTAAAATAGGCAGATGGTCATCTCCATCGCTATGCACATAAGTTGCTAGGACTTGTCCGTTGTCTTTTTTCATAATCAGAATGCTTCTTGTAGCCATTTTACACCTCCTTTGTTTTGAGATACTGGAAATGTCTGTCCAACATCTCTTCCATCATCGGGAGAGTCGTCTCCAGCTCCATTCACTATAAAGCTCTGCTACAGACTCTGGCAGATTACGTTTTACTAAGTCCTCGATACTTTCTGTATCGTATCTCTTTACTTCAAATCCTTTCTCTACGAAAAGAGCAGTTACATCGGGTGACATGCTGAGAAATATTTCGTTTTCTTTGACATACTCCATGAATTCACCGAGAGCAGACAGGCTCTCAAATTCATACCAGTGAAAGCGATTTATTAGGTTAAATACTTTCATATCGATGAGTTCGACCTCTCTTCTGATGTCCATGATAGTTTTTGCTTCACCACCTTTCTGATATGTGGTGTCGATTGACTTTTTAAGCCTTTTCCGTTCGTCTTTTAATTCTTTCAACTCTGAGTTCATTGCGAACCTCCATTATATTAATTATTGGTGCTACAATAAGATATGCCGTTTTCTTGGCAAGTTATTTCTTCGTATTTAGCATCTTTCTTCAAGTTTTTTTAAAGAAAGTCTCGAGTGAGTTACTTGACACAGACTGCTTCAAAAGGTTTTATGGAGATCATGGTTTCAGCTTTCTTGGCAATCAGAGACTCACCTTTTCTTTATTGATTCTTTTCCATAATGTCTGTTTAGGATATAGACTTTTGTCATTTTATCTCTGCCAATAAACTTTATATATCCTTCTTTGATTAGTTTTGAACTGTTATATTTAACAACATGATACACTATTCCTAATTCACTGATAACTTTTTTTATTGTGAATGGTTTACCTAAAGTATAGATATATCTCTTTATTTTATTATAGTTATCATTTGGAACTGGCATAAACCCTTGATATGTATTTGAAATATATACCTTAAATCTATTTTCAATGCCTATTTGCTTGATGTAATTATCTTCTCGTAAAACACGAATGTTTTTTTCTACGATTTTGTGAGATATGTTTAATTCATGACTTATTATTTTTGTGGTGAAAGGAAAGTTTGCTTTAAAGATATAATTCTTTATTTTATAATAGTTAG